>WBZV01000045.1_pt1 | contig 86890 bp, 82 predicted proteins | sample 5204221 | NCBI WGS metagenome assembly WBZV01 (sample SAMN12344360, study PRJNA552823) | activated sludge metagenome | biome: Activated sludge suspended growth; feature: Nitrification reactor; material: Wastewater; isolation source: activated sludge from nitrification reactor of wastewater... | reverse complement strand
AGAAATCGCAGGCCTGGTCGCGGGGTTCGATATAGGGCACGCCGACGCCCATGCCGTCGACCAGATCGGCGAGGCGTATGGCCTGGACCGGGCAGACCTGCACGCATTGGCCGCACTTGATGCAGCTCGCCAGGAAATCCTTCTCGTCCAGGGCGCCGGGTGGACGCAAGCGTCTCCTGAGGGCGTAGATTTGCGGCAGGAAACCGGAAAGGGCGGCGCCCAGCACGCCGCCGGTGAGCAGGGCGGTGCGGATGAAGCGCCGCCGCTGGGTCTGTCGCTTGGCCTTCGAGAGGGGCGGAGGCGGGGGTTTGGCGGCGTTCATGAGCGGGCGGGCCGGGGGGGTTTGACGAAGCGGGGAGCAGCGTCCCTCAACTGCAGCTCGGGGGAGGAAAAGGGCGCCAGACGTTCGAGGAAGTCGAGCAATTCGAGGACGGGAGCGGTCTTGAAGAATTGCGCCGCGGGGGTCTCGATCCAGATCTGGTCGGCGTAGGCGTAGAGCTCGTGGGGCGTGTCCCCGACACCGTCGCCATTGCGGTCGAAGCCCTGGTAATCGGCGAAGTAATTGCCCTGCCAGACGTTCTTGCCGCCCACGTCACGGCCCATCTGCACGACATCGGTGAGATTGCCCTCGAAAACGTTGTCAGTGAGGATGTTGCCCCCCAACTCGCTGGTGAAGCGAACGGCGATCCCGTTGAAGGCGAAGCGGTTGCCCTTGAAGCGCAGCGTGGTGTCGGGCTCGAAGGGGCTGAGGTCGGAACCGACGCCTACGGCGCAGTAGATGATTTCGTTGTTCTCGACGTCGGAATCGCTCGATTCCTTGAATCCCAAGGCCATGCCCGCCGCGCCGTTGGCATGGGAGATGACGTTGTTGCGGATGTGCACCCGCTCGGTGTACATGAGATAGACGCCCACCGCGTTGTCGGTGAAGGAATTGCCTTCAACCAGGTTGTCCTTGGCGAACATGAAGTGGATCGAGTAACGGCTGCGCTTGCCGATATTGGCGCGGAAGACATTGTGGTGCGAATACCAGGCCACCATGTCGCGGGAATCGATCACCTCGTTCCGCTCGATAAGGTTGCCGTTGCTGTACCAGAGCCGCAGGCCGTCGCCCCGCACGCCGAGTTCCTTGGCCTTGGAACTGATGGCGTTCCCGCGCAGCGTGTTGTCGTTGGATTGCTTGAGGTCGATGCCGAAGAGACAGTCGTCGATGCGCACGCCTTCGATGAGGTTGCGGCTGCCGCGCAGGTTGAGGCAGGTGTCGTCGCTGTCGTGGGAGTCGCCAGAGCGGGTCAGATGGATATCGCGCAGCGTGCCGTCGTTGGTTTCCCAGACCAGCACCGTGCCTTTGCCGCCGCCGTCGATGGTGACCTGGCCGCCACCGTCGAGGGTCAGGCGTTTGTTGATCAGGACAGGCCCGGAATAGACCCCTGGCGGAGGCTTGAGGGTCGAGCCTTCGGGCGCCGCGTCCACCAGGGTTTGCAGCCACGGCACATCGGTGCGGTGCGGAGCGGCCGGCCGCTTGGCCTTGGCCGCCGACGAGCCCCAGTTGGCGTCGAGATTGGGCTTGCCCATGCCTTCCAGGGACTGGGAGGCCGCCAGGCCGGCAAGCCCCAGGCCTGCGGCGACCCACGCCGCCGCTAGGTAAAGCCGCGGCAGGCGCAGCGCGCGCTTCACTCGGCGCTGCCCTCCCGCAATTGCTTGCGGCGAATGAGCAGCGCCAGCATCAGGCAGGCGAAGATAGCCAGCAGCAGGCCATAACCCCAATAGGGGTAGGAGTAAGTGGAGAACTGCGCCACCTTGCCCTCGCCGAAGACGGTGGGCATGAACGGCTTCACCGTGAAGGCGCCCCAGGGGTGGAGGTTGTGGCCGAAAAACCACAGCCAGGCGGAGTAGGTGATGACGAAGAAAACCGGCAGCAGGGCGGGTATCAGGGCGAGCAGCAACTGGAAGGAGCGCAGCCTGGCGACACCGGCTAGGACGATCAGCATGGCGACGATGAGACCGGCGATCACGACGTGGGAAATGCTGCGCACGTTGTCGCCCCAGATCTTGATCTTGTCCGGCTCCTTGAAGAAGGCGCCCGCCTCGTTCATGTAAGCCTGGACGTGGGATTCCAGGTGGCCGAGGACGTACTGATCGACGATCATCCAGGCGGCGACGGCGGCGAAGCCCACGGCGAGCGCGACGATGCGCGGCTTTCTGCGGGGCAGGGCGAAGGCCAGGATCATCACCGCGAAGAAGCCGAAAAAGAACTTGGCCAACGGCTTTTCGACGGGAGCGCCGGTGGCGATGGGGAACATGCCGACGTAGTGGTTGATGGTGTTCATCTCGTGGACGCAGTCGAGGCCTTCGGCACCCTTGTCCACGTTCTTCTTGGCGTCGGTGATCGGGTTGTAGCGCTCGTCGTCGTGGGAGAGATCCTTCTGGATGATCTCGTTGGCCATGCGCGTTCCGGCGCCGGCCGCCTTGCAGCCGTTATAGACGCCGTCGAAATGGAAATGGATGCGGATGCCGTCGGGGAAAGCGTCCTTGGGGTAATTGGGGGCGGTGAGGGATACCCACCAGATAGGGGCAAAGTAGGCGGCGACTAGGGCGACAAGGGCGACGAGGGCAAGGCCCGCGACGAGGGTGTTCTGCTTCCGGGCGTCAGACATGGGACGTCTCTCTGTTTCTTGAATTGGCGGGGCGACGGCACTCTGCGGCGCCTGTCGGCGAAGTGGCCGGCCCCGCCAGGCCGGCCGTCCGAAACGGCGAGTTTACTTCTTCTTGGCCGGCGCGCCAGCCTTGGCCTTGCACATGGAGCCCGGCATGGTCAGGCTCGACTGGTAGGCGGAAATGGCGACCAGTTGGTCGTTGGTGTAGGGCTTGATGACCTTCACCATATCCGGATTCGCGTTGCGGCGATGGCCATCGCGAATTTCGGTCATCTGGCGCAGCAGGTACTTGTAGTGCTGGCCGGCGATCACCGGATAGAACTTCTCCTTGTTGCCCTCGCCGTTCTTGCCGTGGCACTCCAGACACTGCTTCTCGTAGAGTTCCTTGCCCTGGCTAACCTTGATGGCCGCATCGGCGCCTTCGTACTTGCCGTGCTCGACGGGGATGCACAGGCTCTCGATGTAGGACGCGACGTCGGCCAGTTCCTGCGGATCCACCAGGGTGGCGGCGAAGGGGTACATGGTCGGATTGTCGCGCAGGCCGGCGCGGATGTCGGCCATCTGCTTGATCAGCACGGTGGTGTGCTGGCCGGCGAGCTGCGGGAAGGTGCCGTCGGGGCGGCCGGCGCCGGAGGGCAGGTGGCAGGCACCACAGACCTCGTAGGCTTCCTGGCCGGCCTTCTTGTCGCCCTTCTTGGTCAGGGCTTCGGACTTCTCGCCGCCCTGGGCATTCCACTTGTAGTCCTTGCCTTCGATGCCCTCCTGCTTGGGGGCCGGGGGACCGGCAAAGGCGAGGCCGGCAGAGAGGAGGGCGACGAGGAGAAGGGGTGCTTTCATTTGAAGATCCTTTGGTCAGGGAGAGCAGGGCAAATTGTCCCGCCAGGGTATATCAGGCTTCCTTGATTTGCGTCATGGGGGCGGCAAAGGTGCCGCCCGCCCATGCGCAAATCATTTCATCTTGGAGACGTAGTCGGCGAGCGCCTTGATTTCCGCTTCGGAAACGATCTCCATGACGCCCTTCATGGCGGCGCTGTTGCCGTTGGCGCGGGCGCCGCTCTTGATGTCGAGCATCTGGCGCTCGACGTATTTGGCGTTCTGGCCGGCGATCTTTGGGTAGTCGGGCATCAGGGGCTTCTTGCCATCGACGCCGTGGCAGGCGGTGCAGGTCTTGTCTTTGTAAAGCGCGGCGCCGTCGGCGGCCAGGGCGGAGCCGGCGGCCAGCAGGGCGGTGGCGAAAGTCACTACAGCTTTCATGGGTTTATCCTCCGGAATGTAAAACGGGGAGCAGATTGACTCCGCTCCCCGGGAATTGCCTTAAGTCGGATCAACTTGCGGCTTACTTGACCTTCTTGGCGCCGTTCTGCTCCAGATAGGTCTTGGCGCGCAGGCCGAGGTCGGCGGCCTTGACCTGGTACTGCCAGACCTGCTCAGCCCAGAGGTTGGCCTGTTCCCAATCCTTCTTGGCAGCGGCGGCCTCGTGCTTCTCCTTGGCGCCCTTGATCTTGCTCAGCTGATCGGTGGCGTCCTCGACCATGGCGACCACGTCCGGGAAGTCCTTGAAGTTCACGCTGGTGATGTAGCCCACCACGGAATCAATGACGGCCTGGGTGTCTGCAACCTTCTTGACGGTCGCCTTGTAGTCGGCCTCGGTGTAACCGGCCTTGGCCATTTCGGTCTTGGTCGGCTTCCAGCCCTTCGGCTTGACCAGCAGGTAGCCCATCATCTCAAGGTGCAGGGCGGAGCAGAATTCCGTGCAGTAGTACGGATAGACGCCTTCCTTGTCGGCCTTGAACTTGACGGTGATGGTCTTGCCCGGTTCGATGGAGCCATGGACGTTGTAGGTGGAGACGGTGAAACCGTGGGTCTCGTCCTGGGCGCGTTCGAGGTTGGTCAGGTGGATGGTGACTTCGTCGCCGACATCGGCCTCGATGGTTTCAGGCGTGATGTGGGAACGGATCAGCGTGCCGAAGACCTCGATCTTGTTGCCCTTCTTGACCGTCTTTTCCTCGCCGGCACGGACGGCACCCGGGTGGGGCTTGTCGGTGCGGGAGTCGGTGCCCACCTTGTAGCGGACGCCCGGCTTCAGCTTTTCGGCGGCGATCGACACGGCGTAGTGCGGCTCGCCCAGCGGCAGGGGCATGTCGTAGAGGAGCTGCATCTTGTCGTTGGAAATGTCGATCAGCTGGTGGTTCTGCGGGTGCAGAGGACCGACGGGAACGAAGCGGTCGATGGCCAGCTTGTTGAGCGCAACCAGGTAACGGCCCTTGGGATCGGCGGAATCGCCTTCCATGGCCATCAGGTGACCGATGTTGTAATGGACGGAAATCTTGTCCACCACCTTGCCTTCGCAGTAGTTCCACTTGGCGACCTGGCTATCGACGTACAGAGAGGTGTAGGCAATACAGGGCTTGGAATCATACTGGGTGTGCAGGGGGCCGAGACCCAACTGCACTTGCTTGTCGAGGGCATCGGTCATTGAGATGACCGGCACGCCGTACGGATCCTTGGACTCGAACTTGCCGGCCTTGATGGCGGCCTGGAGCTTTTCGAAGCTATACACCGAGGTATGGGTGTCCAGCTTGCCGGAGACGATGATGAACTTGCCGTCCGGGGTCACGTCCACGCCGTGGGGCGACTTGGGCTCGGGAACCAGGAAGAGCACGCCTTCCTTGACCGAGACGTCAATCGGCAGCACCTTGTGGCCGTTGATGGTCTTGGCCTTGCCGGCGGCGACCAGTTCGGCGGCCTTCTTCCAGTTGATCACGTGCAGGTAGTCGGTGTCCTTGGCGGAACAGCCGGCTTCATACGGCGGGCGGCCCTTCTCGATACCGCCGACGTAACGCTCGGAGCAGAAGGAGTTGGTGAAGGACCAGCCGTCAGAGGGGCCCTTGCCGGCGTCCGAGAGATCCTGGGAGTAGGGCGGCAGTTCGAGGGAGAAGGACTGCTTCGGATCGATGCGGCCTTCCTTGCGATCGAACTTCCAGTAGGTCACGCCGCCGCGGTACTTCTCGTTCATGTCCTCCAGGGGATAGAACTTCTTGTTTTCCAGGGGGGCGGGGTACTGGGCGGCTTCGATGACGTAGTCGGTGTTTGGCGTCACGAAGGCACCGCCGTGCTCGGACTTGTAGATCGGGTTGACGACGATCTGCTTGGTTTCGAAGTCGCGCAGGTCGATGACGGCGAGACGGGGGTTGGCCTTGTCGTTGATGAAGAGGAACTGGCCGTCATACTTGCCGTCGGTTTCGGAAATCGCCGGGTGGTGGGTGTCGCCCCAGGTGATTTCCTTGCCGTCGATGCGGCCCTGGTTGAGGACGGCCTTGGAGTTTTCGTCGTAGCCGTAGCCCTGCCAGGGCTCCGGCGTGAATACGGCGAGATATTTCAGGATGCGCATGGAAGGAATGCCATACACGATGACCTGGCCCGACTGGCCGCCGGAACTAAATACCACGAACTCGTCGCGCTTGCCGGTCGGAACGTAGGTCTTGGCCGCGGCCAGCAGATCCTGCTGACTGAGGTTGCGACGTTTCATCACGTCCTGCAGCGACTCGGCCGACCACGCGGAGGCGGCGCCGAATCCGAGCCCGGCTGCAACGAGCAGCGCGGTGGATTTCACTGCGAATTTTCTCATCTCGATATCTCCCATTAAATCAAGGGGTTTGTTGACCTTCTTCCCTCCATTGGCGCGGCAGGGACGACCCACTGCGACAATTTGCCGCACACTGTATGCCGCACGGTCCGTGAAAAAATTGACACGTATTAAGTTTTCGCGGCCTCCTTGCCGCACAATTCCCTCCCCTTTCCCCCACTGGCGAGAAGTGCGTCGTGAACAAAAAGATGCTGATCGATGCCATCGGCCTGCTCCTCATGGCCCTGGTCGTGGTGGTCGGCTACAAGCTCTCGCCGCTGTTGCTGCCCAAGGCCGACGTGACGGTGGCCCCGGAGGCCGGCTGCGACCTCCATCGGCGGCCCTGCGCGGCGGTGCTTCCCGGAGGCGGTCGTATCGATCTTTCCCTCGCGCCGCGTCCCATTCCCATGCTCAAGCCGCTGGTTGTCGAGGTCGTCGTCAGTGGTGTAGCGCCGCGCCAGGTGGACGTGGATTTCGCCGGAGTGTCCATGAATATGGGGCACAACCGGCCGCGGCTGGCCGCCGCCGGTGGCGGGCGCTTTACCGGCGAGGCGATGCTGCCGGTATGCGTGACCGGCAGCATGGATTGGCAGGCGACTGTCCTGGTCGAAACCGCCAGTGAGCGCATCGCCGTTCCGTTTCGCTTCGGCGCCCATCCGGGGTAGGCAATGTCCCTGCGCCTTCTAAGAATTCTCGCCCTGGTCCTGGCAGCCGCCGTTCTCGGCCTGGCCTTCTACTGGGATCCGCAGCCCGCGTCGCCCGTCATCCCGGAGGCGCCGACGGCGAAGGGCGGCGACTTCACCCTAGATAGCGCTGATGGCCCCCTTTCACTCGCCGCCCTGCGCGGCAAAGTGGTGCTCATCTACTTCGGCTACACCTACTGTCCGGACGTTTGTCCGACTGCCCTGAGCGGCGCAGCGGAAGCCTTGCGCCGCCTCGACACGACGCAGGCGGCCCAGGTGTCGGTCCTCTTCATATCGGTGGATCCGGCGCGGGACAGTGCCGCCCATCTCAAGGAGTACGTCGCCTTCTTCCACCCGGCGATCATCGGGCTCACCGGTAGCGAGAGCGAAGTCGGCGCAGTCGCTTCCCGTTACGGGGCTTATTTCGCCCGCCAACCCGCGGCGGCCGGGGACAACTATGCCGTGGATCACAGCGCGGACATCCTGCTGGTGGCTCCCGACGGGCGCCTCGCCGGGCACCTGCCGCACGGTACCGTGCCGGATCGCCTGGCCTCCGAAATCCTTCGCCTGCTTCCCTGATTCCCATCGTTCGCCACAAAGGAAAACCCATGTACAGGACTTTCGTCATCATCGCCGCCAGTCTCGCCAGCGCCGCCGCCTGGGCTGGATCCGCCGACCAGATCGCCGTTCACGAACCCTACGTTCGCCTGGCACCCCCGGGCGCCCCGGCGACGGCTGCGTTCATGGTCCTCAAGAATTCCGGCGATCGGCCGGCCCGACTGCTGCGGGTGGATAACTCCCTGGCCAAGGTCACCGAACTCCACAATCACGTCAACGACGGAGGCGTCATGCGCATGCGCCAGGTCAAGGCCATCGAGGTGCCCGCCGGCGGCGAGGCGCGCCTCGAACCGGGCGGCCTGCACGTCATGCTGATCGACATCAAGGCTCCCCTGAAGGAAGGGCAGGCGGTGCCCCTGACCCTCGGCTTCGAGGACGGCAGCAGCAAGACCGTTGAAGCCCGCGTCGTGCGACCGGGCGCAGCCGCCCCGCAGCACCAGCACCACCACTGAACCTCGCTGCCCCCCGGGCGGCAGGTCAGCTTCTGACCGGCCGCTTCGAGAGCTTGCGTTGCAGGGTGCGGCGGTGCATCTTCAGGGCTCGCGCGGTGGCCGAGACGTTGCCGTCGTTTTCGTGCAGTACGCGCTGGATGTGCTCCCACTCCAGGCGATCCACCGAGAGGGGTTCGTCGGACGGCACGAACTCCGGGTCCGGTGCTTCGGCGTCGGCGAAGGCAGCCAGGATCGCCTCCAGTTCAACCGGCTTGGCCAGGTACTGCACGGCCCCTAATTTAATGGCATCCACCGCCGTGGCGATGCTGGCGTAGCCGGTCAGCACGACGATGCGGCACTCGGGGTCAAGCGCCAGGAGCTTCGGAATCAACGCCAGCCCCGAACTTCCCCCCAGGTTGAGGTCGAGGACGACCCGCCCCGGCGGCTGGGCGGCCGCGAGGGCCAGGGCGTCCTCCGGGTGGGTCGCACCGCGGGCGTCGAGATTGCGGCGGGAGAAGGCGCGGACGAGGACGGCGTTGAACGTCGCGTCGTCGTCGATGATCAGGATGGAGTCGGACATGGCGGGGCGTAGGGGATTTCCAGGCGTGCCAGAGCTCCACCGTCGGGCGGGTTGGCGAGGACGAGGGTGCCGCCGCGGCGCTCGGCGGCGGAGCGCGCGAGCAGCAGGCCGATGCCGCTGCCGCCCGGGTGGGCGGGAAAGGCACGGTGACCGCCGGCGGCGAGCACGGGATCAGGAAATCCAGGACCGTGGTCGCGCACTTCGACGGCCAGACGCTCGCCGCTCCAGTCGGCGGTCAGCGTGACCGGACCAGGACCCGCGCTGGCGGCGTTGTTCAGGAGATTGACCAGGGCCTGGCCGAGGGTGGGGTCGGCGACGATGTCCGGTGCCGGCAGCGCGCCGACGGTGTCGGGGCGACACTCGGAGTCGGGACGCAGGGCCTTCCAATGCTCCAGGATTTCCGCCAGCCAGGTGTCGGCTGCAACGGGACGGGCGGCTTCCAGGCGTTCGGCACCGGCGCGTCGCGAGAGGCCGGTGATGATTTCCTTGCACAGGGCGATCTGCTGGCGCAGGAGACCGACGTCCTCGGCGGCGGCTGCGGGCAGGGCAGGGTCGCGGGCCAGTTCGCCGGCCACCACGGCCATGGTGGCGAGGGGTGTGCCGAGTTCGTGGGCGGTGCCGGCGGCGAGGGTGCCCAGGGCGATCACCCGCTCGTCGCGAATCGCCGCTTCCCTTGCCGCCGCCAGTTCGGCGTCGCGCTCGCGAATCAGTCTGCCGAGGCGGACGACGAACCAGGCGATCATCAGCACGGAGGCCGAGAAGCTCAGCCACATCCCGGTGAGGTGCATGCGGGTCGCGCGCTCGGCATCGGCGAGCGGCAAGGGAAGGTAGACGAGCATGAGCGAGGAGTAGGCGCCGATGGCGATGAGGCCGGTGGCGACGACCCAGGGGGCGGGCAAGGTGAGGGCGGCGATGGCCGCCGAAGGCAGGAGGAGGGAGACCAGAGGATTGGTGGCGCCTCCGGAAAGGAAGGCCAGGGCCCAGAGGGTGCCCATGTCGAACCACAATTGCAGGGCCAGCTCGGCGGGGCTGACCGGACCGCCCTGGCGCAGCCGACGGGCCGTGATCGCGTTGGCCGCCGCGGCGACGGCGAGCACGGCGACGAGCGGCAAGGTCGGCAGAGGGATTTTCAGAACCAGGGGAGTTCCGACCACCAGGGCAGTGAGGATGGCAAGCACCGGCCAGCGCGCCGCCGTCAGCCGGCGAAGGCTGGCGGAACGGGTGTCGCCGTCGGGAGCGGGTAGGGCGGGCAGCATGGGCAAATTATCGGTGATATGCGTCAATTTTTCGTCGCTGGCCCCATGCGACAATTCGCCGCATCCGTTTTTCGCGGTCTTCCGATGCCTTCTCCTCTCTGCGTCTCGCTTTCCGAACGTTCCTGGGCCGCGCTGCTGCGCGGGGGGCTCGCCTGCCTGCTCGTCGTTTCTGCCGGGATGCAGGCCAAGGCGGCAGATCTCGAGAAGGGCAAGGAGATCAACGGCACCTGCGCCGCGTGTCACGGGGAGTTCGGGCAGGGGGGAAAGAAAGGTGAGTATCCCCGCATCGCCGGGCAGCGGGCCGGTTATATCGCGGATCAGCTAAGGAGCTTCCGCGCCCGGACCCGCGTCAACATCCCCATGTTTCCTTACACCCAGGAGCGCGAGCTTCCCGACGAGGACATTCGCGATGTGGCCGAGTATCTCTCGGCCATCGAATTACCGACCAAAATGCCGACTTTCAAGGGCGACGAGGATGCCCTGACCCGCCTGCAGATGGTCGACAAGGTCATGATCGTTCCCCGGGCGGAGGGCGACGTTGAAAACGGTGGCGCACTCTACGGCAAGCTTTGCGTCACCTGCCACGCCAAGACCGGTCTTGGCCGAGGCAAGTTTCCCATGCTGGTGGGGCAATACACCAACTACCTCAAACGTCAGACCGACGCCTACGTCAGGGGCGAGCGTCCCCACGACGAGGAGGGCAAGGGTGGCGTGCTCAATACGCTCAAGGACAAGGACATCCAGGATATCCTGGCCTATCTGACGACCTTGCAGGGAGGGGGCGAATGAAGAGGACACTCTGGGCAGTGGGCTTGGCGGCTTCTTTCGTGGCCGGCGCAGCCCTGGGCCATGGCCACGCGGTGCCGGCCGACGATTCGCTGCCCGACGTGGAGCGCATGCGTTTTTGTCAGCGGGTGCGGGACTTTGGATTGCAAGCCTTCTTCGATCGCGAAAAAGGACGGCCCATGCGGCTCTTCAACGAGGACGGCAGCAACGGGCCGCGGGTCACCAACGCCATCGTGCGGCGCATCTATGGGGAGCCCCAGATCGACAGTCCCAAGAAGGCCGAGGCCTTCAGCCGCGCCACCTGCAACGAGATGATGCAGGTCCGCGAAGCCGGCAGTCCCTGACCTCTGCCCTGGCTCCCATCCCGTGCCAAAGCGGGGATGAGTTCTCGCGCGCCGCCGCCAGCGGCTACAATGCGATGACGTTTGCGCAGGCCCCCGTTTCCGAGGTCCGCCTGGCGCGGAGTTTCGGGAGACGATTTCATGATCTTGGTGACGGGCGGTGCGGGATTCATCGGTTCCAACTTTGTACTCGACTGGCTCGCAGGGAGCGACGAGGGCATCGTCAATCTCGACAAGCTGACCTATGCTGGCAATCTGGCCAACCTGAAATCCCTTGAGGGCGACGCCCGTCACCGCTTCGTGTGCGGCGACATCGGCGATTTCGAAGGGGTTTCCCGCCTGCTGGCCGAACACCGTCCGCGGGCAGTGGTGAATTTCGCCGCCGAATCCCATGTCGATCGCTCGATCCACGGTCCCGAGGACTTCATCCAGACCAACATCGTCGGGACTTTCCGCCTCCTCGAAGCGGTTCGCGCCTACTGGGGCGCCCTGGGCGAGGCGGACAAGGCGGCTTTCCGCTTCCTGCACGTTTCCACCGACGAGGTCTATGGTTCCCTCGCGGCGGATGATCCCCCCTTTGCCGAAAACAACCGCTTCGAGCCCAACAGCCCCTATTCGGCGTCCAAGGCCGCTTCGGATCATCTGGTGCGAGCCTACTGCCACACCTACGGCCTGCCGGTGCTGACCACCAACTGCTCCAACAACTACGGCCCCTACCATTTTCCGGAAAAGCTGATCCCCCTGGTGTTGCACAACGCCCTGGCGGGCAAGCCTCTGCCCATTTACGGCGACGGCCAGCAGGTGCGCGACTGGCTGTACGTCACCGACCATTGCAGCGCCATCCGGAGGGTGCTCGAAGGGGGGCGCGTCGGCGAGACCTACAACGTGGGCGGCTGGAACGAAAAGCCCAATCTGGAGGTCGTCCATACCCTCTGCGACATCCTCGACGAGATGCGTCCGCGGGCCGACGGCGCCAGCTATCGCAGCCAGATCACCTTTGTCAAGGATCGCCCGGGTCACGACCGGCGCTACGCCATCGACGCCCGCAAGCTGGAAAGGGAACTGGGTTGGAAGCCCGCCGAGACTTTCGAATCGGGAATTCGCAAGACGGTGCGCTGGTATCTGGACAACGCGGCCTGGGTGGCCGACGTCACCAGCGGCGCCTACCGGGAATGGACCCGGCTTCACTATCAGGAGGGCAAGGCATGAAGCGCAAGGGAATCATCCTCGCCGGCGGCGCCGGCACCCGGCTGCACCCGGCCACCCTGGCCGTCTCCAAGCAATTGCTGCCGATCTTCGACAAGCCGATGATCTACTACCCCTTAAGCACCCTCATGCTGGCGGGGATTCGCGACATCCTCATCATCTCCACGCCCCTCGACACGCCGCGCTTCGAGCAGTTGTTGGGGGACGGCAGCCGCTGGGGCATCAATCTCAGCTACGCCATCCAGCCCTCTCCCGACGGGCTCGCCCAGGCCTTCATCATCGGCGAGGATTTCATTGGCAATGACCCCAGCGCCCTGGTTCTGGGAGACAACATCTTCTTCGGCCACGACTTCCACCAGTTGCTCGGCAGCGCCGTCTCGCGCACCGCAGGAGCCACCGTCTTTGCCTACCACGTGCTCGATCCCGAGCGCTACGGCGTCGTCGAGTTCGACCCCACGGGGCGCGCCGTCAGCCTGGAAGAAAAACCCAAGGCACCCAAATCCAATTACGCCGTGACCGGGCTCTATTTTTACGACACCGAAGTCGTTTCCCTCGCCAAGGCCCTCAAGCCTTCCCCGCGGGGCGAACTGGAAATCACCGACCTCAATCGCCTCTATCTGGAGCAGGGCAATCTCGCGGTGGAAATCATGGGTCGCGGCTACGCCTGGCTCGACACCGGCACCCACGAATCGATGCTGGACGCCTCCCAGTTCATCGCCACCCTGGAAAAGCGCCAGGGTCTCAAGGTCGCCTGTCCCGAGGAAATCGCCTGGCGCCAGGGCTGGATCGGCGATGATCGTTTGGCCGAACTGGCGGCTGCGCTGGCCAAGAACGGTTACGGGCAATACCTTCTCGCCCTGCTGCGCGACGGCGTGAGGGGATAGAAGCATGCAGGCCCACCGTCTCGCGATCCCCGAGGTCGTCCTTCTGGACCCCAAGATCTTCGGTGACGATCGCGGTTTCTTCTACGAAAGCTTCAACGCCGCCCGCTTTCGGGAACTCACCGGCGTCGACCTCGCCTTCGTCCAGGACAACCATTCGCGTTCCGCCCGTGGCGTCCTGCGGGGGTTGCATTACCAGTTGCCGCCACGTGCCCAGGGCAAGCTGGTGAGGGTCGTTGCCGGTGAAGTCTTCGACGTGGCCGTCGATGTCCGCCGCAGCTCTCCCAGCTTCGGCCGCTGGGTCGGGGAAATCCTCTCGGCGGATAACAAGCGCCAGCTCTGGATCCCCCCGGGTTTTGCCCACGGCTTCGTCGTGCTCTCCGAGCGGGCCGATTTTCTCTACAAGACCACGGACACCTATTCCCCCGCGGACGAGCGCGCCGTCATCTGGAACGATCCGGATATCGGCATCGCCTGGCCATGCGCCGACGCACCCCTGTTGTCCGGCAAGGATGCCGCGGCGCCCCGCCTGGCGGCAGTGGGGGAAGCCGACCTCTTCGCCTGAAGGGGCTGCGCGCCCCGGGACGGAGCTCAGTAGGTCTTGTAGGGCAGGAATTTGCCGCTCATGACGATCTTCACCCGGTCTCCCTTGGGGTCCGGTTCCCGGGTGAGATCCATGTTGAAATCGATGGCGCTCATGATGCCGTCGCCGAACTCCTCGTGGATCAGCGCCTTGAAGGTGGTGCCGTACACATTGACCAGTTCGTAGAAGCGGTAGATGAGCGGGTCGGTGGGTACCGAAGTCGGCAGCGAACCCTTGTAGGGAACGACCTGCAACTGCGCCACCGCGGCCTCCGGCAGATCGAGGGCGGACCCCACGGCCTTGGCCTGGGCCTCGGTGAGAGTCATCTGGCCGAGCAGGGCGGCGGTGCTCCATTCCTTGCTGTGGCCAAGTATTTCGCCCAGCTGGGCCCAGGTCAGTTTTTTCTTCACCTTCTGGGTGACGATCAGGTCGGTGACTTCTTCGCGGTTCATGGGGGGCTCCTTTGCAGTTCAGATTGCGGGTGAAGTGGCGGCCGCCGCGTCCTCGCCGGGGCGGACGACCGGGGGATGGATCTGGCCGACCGGCTTGGGATCCTTCGAGCGGCTGACCAGGAAATCGACCAGGTGGTTGCGGATGCGGTAGAAGCGTGGGTCGTGGTGCATGTCGTGGCGGCTGCGGCTGCGCGGCAGGGTGACCTCGACGATCTCGGCGATGCGGGCGCGGGGTCCGTTGCTCATCAGCAGGACGCGGTCGGAGAGCAGGATCGCCTCGTCCACGTCGTGGGTGATCATGAAGACCGTCTGTTCGGTGGCCTGCACGATTTTCAGTAGCTCGTCCTGGATGGTTCCCCGGGTCAGGGCGTCCAGGGCGCCGAAGGGTTCGTCGAGGAGCAGCATCTTGGGCTGGATGGCGAAGGCGCGGGCGATGCCGACCCGCTGCTTCATGCCCCCGGAAAGCATGGCCGGTTTCTTGTGGAGCGCCTGGGCAAGACCGACCATGTCGAGGTACTTGGTGGCCTGGGCCTCGGTCTGCGCCCGACTCCAGTCCGGCCAGCGGGAGCGGACGGCGAAGCAGACGTTGTCGAGCACGCTCATCCAGGGCATCAGCGCATGGCTCTGGAAGACGACGCCGCGGTCGAGACCCGGTCCGACGACCTCGCGGCCGTCCATGACGATGTCGCCGTCGCTGACGCCCTCCAGACCGGCCAGGGCGTTGAGGATGGTGGTCTTGCCGCAGCCGGAGTGGCCGATGATGCAGACGAATTCGCCCTTCTCGATGCTGAAATTGACCTCCTCGAACACCGGCGCGTCGTTGCCCGGGTAGGATTTGGCGAGGTTCTCGATGTGCAAAAAGCCCATGGCGCTCACTCCGTGTAGCTCACCAGCTTCTGCAAGCCGGCGAAGCAACGGTCGAGGAACATGCCGACGACGCCGATGACGAGGATCGCGAAGATCACGTTGGGCAGCGCCAGGTTGTTCCACTCGTTCCACACGAAGTAGCCGATTCCGGTGCCGCCCACCAGCATTTCGGCGGCGACGATGACCAGCCAGGCGATGCCCATCGAGATGCGCATGCCGGTGAGAATGGTGGGGGCGGCAGCGGGCAGGATCACGGTGAGCGCCTTGCGCAGGGGACGCACCTCCAGGGTACGGGCGACGTTGAGCCAGTCGCGCCGCACGTTGGCGACGCCAAAGGCGGTATTGATTAGCATCGGCCACAGCGAGCAGATGAAGATCACGAAGATGCCCGAGAGATCGGAGTCCTTGATGGTATACAGCGCCAGCGGCATCCAGGCGAGGGGTGAAATCGGCTTGAGTACCTGGATGAAGGGATCGAGGGCGCGATAGAGCAGGGGCGACATGCCGATGGTGAAGCCCAGCGGCAACGCCACGGCGATGGCCAGCAGGAAACCCATGCCGACCCGGCCCAGGGAGTGGCCCAACTGGATGGCGACGCCCTTGTCGTTGGGGCCGTTGTCCTTGAAGGGGTCTGCGAGGTGGGCGACGATGGCCTTGCCGACTTCCTGGGGCGGCGGGAATCCCCCGGATTTGGCCGCTCCCTTGCCCATCAGCGCCGCGTATTCGTCCTGGGCCGCGGTCTGCTGCGCGCTCTCCTTCGGCTGCGTGGCGATAAACCACGCGCCGATGAAGACCGCGAAGAGGAGGGCCGAGAGCAGCAGGCTCTTCCAGTGTTCGCGCGGCATCTCAGGTCCGCTTGATGGCGAAGGAATTGACGTAGGCGTCGGCCTTCATGGGATCGAACTCCTTGCCCATCACCTTGAACTTCGCGTAACCCTCCTTGGGGGCCGCCATGTCGATCTCGGCCATGCGCTTGCGGGCGTCGGTCAGCAGGTAGACCCGCTCGGCGATCTCCTTGTAGTTGACGTCGCCCTTGACGTAGCCCCAGCGCTTCATCTGGCTCAGAATCCACACTGCCATCGAGTACCAGGGGAAGGGGTCGAAATCCGCCCGTGTCGGCACGTTCTGCACGCTGCCCAGGCCATCCGCGAACTTGCCGGTGAGCACCTGTTCGAGCACCGTCTTGGGCTGGTTGAGATAGCTGGGCGGCGAGAGGACTTCCGCCATGATCGGACGGTTTTTGGGATCGCGGGCCATTTTTGCGGCGGTCAGGATGGCCCGGTAGAGGGCCGCGAAACTATTGGGGTTCTGCTTGACGAAGTCGGTGGGCACGCCGAAGGAACAGCAGGGGTGGCCGTCCCAGATTTCCTTGGAAAGGATGTGGATGAAGCCCACTTCGTCGAACACCGCCCGTTGGTTGAAGGGGTCAGGGCCGAGGTAGCCGTCGAGATTGCCGGCGCGCAGGTTGGCCACCATTTCCGGTGGGGGAACGACGCGTATCTGGATGTCCTTGTCGGGGTCCAGGCCATGTTCGGCGACGTAATAGCGGAGCAGAAAGTTGTGCATCGAGTATTCGAAGGGGACCGCGAACTTGAAGCCCTTCCACTGCTTGGGATCGCGCTTGTCCTTGTGCTTGACGTGCAGGGTGATGGCCTGGCCGTTGGTGTTCTGGATGGTGGCCACGTTGAGGGGCATGGGATTGGAGCCGATGCCCATGCTCATGGCGATGGGCATCGGTGCCAGCATGTGGGAGGCGTCGTACTCGCGGTTGAGTACCTTGTCGCGGATCAAGGCCCAGCCAGCCGTCTTGATGACCTGCACGTTCAGGCCCTGCTGCTTGTAGAAGCCCAGGGGGTCGGCCATCAGCAGGGGGCTGGCGCAGGTGATGGGGATGAAGCCGATCTTCAGATCTTTCTTTTCCAGAGGCCCTTTTTCCTGGGCCATGGCTTCCAGGGCCGCCATGGGGAAGAAACCCGATAGGGCCGCCAGAGCCGTCGAGCGGCCCACGGCGCGCAGGAAGCGGCGGCGCTCGCCGTCGTCGGGAAAGACGGCGCGCATGATCGCCGATTCGATGGTGCGGCGATTCAGCGATTCCTCACCCGCCTCGACCGGCAGATCGGCGGCCTGGGCGGCGTCGTGCTCGGCCTGGGAATGATGCTTGCCGCAGGAGCAACTGCCGAGGTGAGTACCGGCGTGGAAAGGGTCCTTGAAAGCCGACATGGCGGTCTCCTTCGTGAAGGGTCAATGGGCGGGTTATTGCGGGTCGCTGAATTCAATATCGTGCCGATAGACGTCGTAGGCCCGGTGGTACTCCATGATGCGGGCGACGTCGGCGACGAAATCCTCGTCGTAGCCGGCCCGGCGCAGGAGGTGCAGACCCAGTTCCATGCCCGAGGCGATGCCGCCGCCGGTGACGATGCGGCCAGCGTCGACCACCCGGGCGCGGCTGACGCGACACGCGGGCGCCATTTCCGCCAGGCGGTCGATGGGCGTCTTGCCGAGATGGGACGCTTCCAGGCGATCGGGCTCCTTGCGGTTGGTCGCCGGCAGGCCGTCGAGGAGCCCCATGCGGGCGTAGATCCACGAGCCAGTGCACACGCTGGTCAGCAGGCAGTCCGGCGGCAGCGCCTTGATGTAGCGATGCAGATTGGCGTTGTGCATCTCCTGTCGCGTGCCGAAGCCGCCCGGGATCAGGAAGGCATCCATGGCCGGCTGGTCCGCGAAAGCGTAATTGGGAACGACGGTAAAGCCGGCCTGCGTCTGCACCGGACGCATCGCCTCGGCGATCAGGAAGGTGTCGAGTTCGGGGTCGAGGCGACGGGCGACGGAGAACACCCCGGCGGGGGCCGCGTAATCGATGATTTCGGCGTCCTTGAAAACGTAGATGCCCAGCCTGAATCCTGCTTTGCGTGCCATGGCAGCGCCTCCGGAAGGCGGCTCCGCTCCGCACCCGGGACGGGCTGGGCGAGCCGATGGAAAGCATTCTGGCGAGGCGGGTGTCCGGGCGGTATCACGGCGAACGTGATTCGGCTGTAGGGGAACAACTACAAACCTTGCTTCACAAGCCTATCCGGCTCAGGGCATCAGACCGTGCCGGGCGGAGTAAGCGAAGAGGTCGGCGGGATTGTGCAGGCCGAGCTTGTCGAAGATGCGCGCCCGGTAGGTGGATATGGTGTTGGCCGAAAGGGTCAGCTGCTGGGCGATCTGGCTCACGCTGCGGCCCTGGGCGAGGAGTTGCAGAACCTGGAATTCCCGGTTCGACAGGGCCTCGTGGGGCGGCTTTTCGCCAGCGCTGTCGCCGCGCACGTCGTGGGCGAGCAGCTCGGCGACGGCGGGTGTCACGTACAGGCCGCCCGCCGCCACCTTGGCGATGGCCGCGTAGAGAATGTCGGGGCTACACCCCTTGTTGAGGTAGGCGTGGGCGCCGTTGCGCAGGGCGCGCAGGGCGAACTGGTTCTCCGGATACACGGAGAGCATGATGACGCGAACCTGGGGGAATTCGGCGTGAAGGGTCTTCAATACGTCCAGCCCATCGCGCTCCCCCAGGGCGATGTCGAGCAGGACCACGTCCACCGCGCCGCTTCTCAGGCAGCCCAGGGCGGCCGGACCGTCGGCGGCTTCGTGGATGGCGCCGATGGCCGGATTCTCGGAAAGAATCTGCCGCAGGCCGCGCCGGATGATCATATGGTCGTCGACGATAAGGATGCGGATCATGTCCTCTCTCCGGCCACCGCACCCGGCAGGCGCAGCACGATGGCGGTGCCTTCGCCGGGGCGGCTGACGATGTCCAATCTGCCGCCCAGGGCGAGGGCTCTCTCCCGCATGCCGAGCAGGCCGAAGGACGTTGGCCGCGGGGGCACCTGCATGCCCTGGCCGTCGTCGGCGATGCGCAACACGAGATCCTGGCCCTCTGCGGCCGCTTCGAGCTGAACGCTATTCGCCCGGGCGTGCCGGGACACGTTGGTCAGCACCTCCTGGACGATGCGGTAGAGGGCGATCTCGGCGTCCCGGCCCAGGCGGCAGCGCTCGACGGCGGGGGGGCAGCGGAAGCGGCAAAGGATGCCGCTGCGCCGCTGAAATTCCTGGAGCAATGTCTCCAGCGCCGGCCACAGACCCAGGTGGTCCAGAACCCCGGGGCGCAGGTGGTTGAGGATGCGGCGCACGGCGTACATGGCCTGGCTGCCGATCTCCAGCATGCCGTCCAGCTTGGCGGCCATCGTCCCGTCGTCGGCGAGCCGCTGGCGCAACCAGTTCATGTCGAGCTGCAGGGCGGTGAGGGCGGCGCCGAGATCGTCGTGAATGTCGCGCGCCACGTGGCGGCGCTCCTCCTCGCGTACCGTGTTGAGGTGGGCGGAAAGGCGACGCAGGGCTTCATGGGACTGGCGCAGGTTGTCGTGGGCGGCGGTGAGTTCCGCCGTACGCTCGCGCACCCGCAATTCCAGGGAGTCGTGGGCCTCCTGCAACAGGCGCTCTGTGCGCTTGCGTCCGGTGATGTCGTTGAAGGTGACCACCGCGCCGACCACCGCCTCGCCATTGCGGATGGGGTAGGAGGCGTACTCGGCGGGAAAGGAAGTGCCGTCCCGCCGCCACAGCACCTCGTCGTCCACCCGCACCCCGTGGCCCTCGTGAAAGGCCTTGTAGATGCGGCATTCGTGCACCGGCATCAGGGTGGCGTCGGGGTGGGAGTGGTGAATGAGATAGTGCATCGGCCGCCCCAGCACTTCGTCCGGCGAATAGCCGAGCATGCCGGCACCGACCTCGTTGATGAAGATGCAGCGTCCGCGCAGGTCAATGCCGTAGATGCCCTCCCCGGTGGATTCGAGGATCATCTCCAGCTGGCGGCGCCAGGCGGCGTGGTGGGAGAGATTGTGGAGATTGGCGAACACGACAAGGAACCTACGCCGGGGGAGGCAGCGTCAGATGGACTGTCGGGCGCCTCGCGGAGGTTTCCCGCGGACGAGACCGCCGCCGGACGATGCCCCAGGCGAGACAGGCATCGGGTGAGCGTCGGGTGGTGGCGATCAGGGGCATACGCGGGAAGCAAACACCGGGGTCGCCGCCAGGTGAGAGCGTACGGCACGCGAAGCCACGTTCCTTTTGGGTCTCATTGGGCCGGGGTGGCGCGGTTGGCCACATCGAGAATGGTATCGAGCATATCGGTAACATCCGCAGCGATCTGTACCAACGGTATCGCATCGGCCAAGCCATGGTAGTCGCGCTTGTAGGTTTGCTGCGGAGTACCCAGCCGTTGGAAATAGTTTTCGAACAGGGGATCAAGGAATTCGTCGGTGACCTTGATATCCGGCCCCCAGGGATCGGGGCGGCGGGCTGTGGCGAGTGCCTGGGTCAACTCGGCGATGCATACCGCCATGATTTCCGACCGATGTTGGCGCTCAGCCTGCTCGATCAGGTCGTTCTCCGACAGGCCGTGCTGGACGAAGGCGTTGAGGCTTTCGGGCGTCACAAGGTAGTTTTCAATCTCGCGCCGCTGCCACATACGCTCGGTGAGTGGCGAGCTGACATGCAGTTCACGGTCGAGCCGGTCGAATACGGCAATACCGGCCAGATCAGGCTTTGCCTCGCGCAGGCCTTGGAAGTGATTGCGGGCGTCCTGAGGCTGGTTGCCGCCCAGATAGATGACAGGGACGGAACCTTCCAACACCGCGTTGGCGGCGTGATTGAGTCGCTCGGCCAAACGGCGCAGGATGGCCAGATCGGTGGAGCCTTCGAGATAGAGCATCCAGCCCTTTTGTTCGGCTAGGTAGTAGTCGGCCATGCGGATGCTTTCCAGCGCCTTCCTTACCTGACTGCGCGAACGGGTGTCGATGCGGTGCGGTTTGCCGACGAAAGCCATGACTACATCGCGTTCGGCGGCCTCCTGCAATACGACCTCAGAATGGCTGGCGGCAACGATTTGCGAGCCATTGGCTTCGGCGATGTCGGTGAGCAGATTATAGACGTCGCGTTGGCGAAGAATTTCCAGGTGAGCGTCAGGTTCGTCCAGCAGCAGCACAGCTCCCGGGTTGGCTAGCATGAAGGAGAGCAAGAGCAAGACCTGCTGGCAACCGCGTCCGGAGGATGACAGATCGAGTTCGACGCCGTTGCGTTCCTTGTAGGTCAGGGAAAGTTCGGCGCGCTCGCGAATGTAGACCGGCTCTTGCAAGCGAAAGTGGAACAGCGCCTCGATGTGATCCACCAAGGCGAGCCAAGCGGACTTGCCTTCCTTGGAATAAAGTTGCCAGCATAGATTGCGCAAAACTTGGGCAGTCTGGCCTTCGCCGATCAGCACACTGATTTCGCCCGGTTCCTTACGATGCTCACGTTCCGCCAGGCCGGACATGGGCGGCAGGAACACCACCGAACTCTTGCGGGCACCTTCAGGGATCAAACCATCCTCGCTGTCCTTCAAGCGGCAATAGAAGGACTCCTCGTTGGCGTAGTAGAACTCCAGTGCGCAGGACCAAGGCTTGTCTTCATGCACTCCTTCTGCCTCGAGGGTGATATAGACCTTGGCGGTTTTTCCAGTTGTCTTGTCTTGCAGGTGGGTGTGCAGGTCATTCCAGAGTAGCTTGGCGCTCGGTACCGGAATGGCATATAAATCACGTCGGTTGATGGTGACGCCCTTGCGTTCGGTGGGCGAACTCTTGTCGCGCTTTTCCGCCCAGCGATTCAAGCCGACGCCCCATAGCGCAAGGGCCTGCAAGGCGGTTGTCTTGCCGGAATTGTTCGGGCCGATGAATACGGCGGCGTTGCCGAATTCCAGTTCGGCCGATTCCAGGCGCTTGAAATTGGCGATACGGAAACGGGTGATCATTTACTGGTACTCCCGGAAACTAGCTATTAGATCGGAAAAACTGGCTGGCGTATGCCGGAAAAATCTCCGCTGGTCGCCGAGGTACGCCGATCGCACAAAGGCCGGCACGGAAAAGAGCAGCAACCTATACAGCTTCGCCTGTGTCGGTTAAGTGCCACAATCAAACACCAACGCCGCCGCCACCTTCCGACCCTCGGCCGCGAGAATGTTGTAAGTCCGGCAAGCCGCCTGCAAATCCATCACCTCCAGCCCGATGCCGGCTGGCGCAAAGGGCCGCATCAGCGCGCCGGGGGGGAAGCGCAGGCGATTGCCGGTGCCGAGCAGGACGATCTCGGTGCCCAGGCCGAGGAGCTCGGCCATGTCGGCTTCGCCGAGGGTTTCCGGGGTGGCGGTGGTCCAGCCGGTGAAGACGGATTCCGGAAGGACGATGACGTTTCCCTCGTAGCGCTGCTGGTTGATGGCGATGTAGCCCTCGCCATAGGCGGTGACGATGTTGAGGCCGGCGGTGTTGGAGAGATGCAGCTTCATGGGTGATCGAACCTCGGGGCTACAGGTGCGTCAGGGAGCCTCCCAGCAAAATTGCGGTGCACCATGGGTTAAAGTACGATTATACCTTTGCCCGAAACCCTGCTTCTTCCGGCCATTTGCATGAAACACGTCAAGAAATCCGCCAAACTCGCCAACGTCTGCTACGACATCCGCGGCCCCGTGCTGCAGAAGGCCAAGCAGATGGAGGAGGAAGGCCACAAGATCATCAAGCTGAACATCGGCAATCTGGCCGCCTTCGGCTTCGATGCGCCGGAGGAAATTCAGCAGGACATCATCCGCAACCTGCCCAACGCGGCAGGTTATACGGATTCCAAGGGGATCTTCGCCGCCAGGAAGGCGATCATGCATTACACCCAGCAGAAGGGCATCAAGGGCGTGACCCTGGACGACATCTACGTCGGCAATGGGGTTTCCGAGCTGATCGTGATGGCCATGAACGCGCTGCTCGACGTCGGCGACGAGGTACTGGTTCCGGCGCCGGATTACCCGTTGTGGACGGCGGCCATCAGCCTTTCCGGCGGCACGCCCAGGCATTACCTGTGTGACGAGTCCAAGGGCTGGCTGCCGGATCTCGACGACATCCGCAGCAAGATCAACGCCCATACCCGGGCCATCGTCCTCATCAATCCGAACAACCCCACCGGGGCCTTGTATCCGGACGATCTGCTGCACGAGATCATCGAAATCGCCCGTCGACACCACCTGATCATTTACGCCGACGAGGTGTACGACAAGGTGCTCTACGAGGGGGCCAGGCACACTTCCATCGCCTCGCTTTCCGAGGATGTGCTGACCATCACCTTCAATGGCCTGTCGAAGAATTACCGTTCCTGCGGCTATCGCGCCGGCTGGCTGGTGGTTTCCGGCGACAAGCGGCACGCCAAGGATTACATCGAGGGCCTGGACATGCTGGCTTCCATGCGACTGTGCGCCAATGCGCCGGGCCAGCACGGCATCCAGACCGCCCTGGGTGGCTATCAGAGCATCGACGATCTGGTGGCCGAAGGCGGCCGCATGCGCCGCCAGCGGGATGTGGCCTACGAACTGCTAAACGCGATTCCGGGGGTCTCCTGCGTCAAGCCCAAGGCCACGCTCTACATGTTCCCGCGGCTCGATCCCAAGGTCTATCCGATCAAGAATGACCAGGCTTTCATCCAGGAACTGCTGCAAGAGGAAAAAGTGCTCCTGGTGCAGGGTTCCGGATTCAACTGGCCGCACCCCGACCATTTCCGCCTCGTCTTCCTCCCCCACGAGGACGATTTGCGCGAAGCCATAGGCCGCATCGCCCGCTTCCTGGAACACTATCGCCGGCGCCATGGCACCGGGGCTTGAGATCAGCGCCGTCACCGATGCCGCGGGTGTGGGGTCCGGTGCAGCGCGGCCCATGGCTTTTCGTGAGGGAATGCGCATTCCCGCCTTTTGCTTTAGGAAACCCTTGAAATGAAACCCATCAATGTTGGCCTCATCGGCATCGGTACTGTCGGCGGTGGCACCTGGACCGTCCTCAATCGCAATGCGGAGGAAATCACCCGCCGCGCCGGCCGCCCGATCCGAATCACGGCGGTGGCCGACAAGAACGTGGAATTGGCCAGCAAGGTCACCGGCGGCGCCTGCAGGGTGACCGACGATGCCTTCGCCGTGGTCAATGACCCCGAGATCGACATCGTCGTCGAACTGATCGGCGGTTACGGCGTCGCCAAGGAAGTGGTCATGCAGGCCATTGCCAACGGCAAGCACGTGGTCACCGCCAACAAGGCGCTGCTCGCCGTCCATGGCACCGAGATCTTCGCCGCCGCCCAGGGCAAGGGCGTCATGGTGGCCTTCGAGGCCGCCGTGGCCGGGGGCATCCCCATCATCAAGGCGCTGCGCGAGGGCCTCTCCGCCAACCGCATCGAGTGGGCCGCCGGCATCATCAACGGCACCACCAACTTCATCCTCTCCGAGATGCGGGACAAGGGCCTCTCCTTCGCCGACGTGCTCGCCGAGGCCCAGCGCCTGGGTTATGCCGAGGCCGATCCCACCTTCGACATCGAGGGCGTCGACGCCGCCCACAAGGCCACCATCCTCGCCTCCATCGCCTTCGGCATCCCGGTGCAGTTCGACAAGGCCTACGTGGAAGGGATCACCAAGCTCGAAGCCGCCGACATCACCTACGCCGAGCAGCTCGGCTACCGCATCAAGCTCCTGGGCATCGCCAAGCGCCGTCCGGAAGGCGTGGAACTGCGCGTCCATCCGACCCTGGTGCCGGCCAAGCGTCTCATCGCCAATGTCGAGGGCGCCATGAACGCCGTGCTGGTCAAGGGTGACGCCGTGGGCGCCACCCTCTACTACGGCAAGGGTGCCGGTGCCGAGCCGACGGCCTCCGCCGTGGTGGCTGATCTCGTCGATGTGGCCCGTCTGGCCACCGCCGATCCCGAGCATCGCGTGCCGCACCTGGCCTTCCAGCCGGACGCCATGTCCAGCCTGCCCATCCTGCCCATGAGCGAGGTGGAAACCGGCTACTACCTGCGCCTGCGCGTGGAAGACAAGCCCGGCGTGCTGGCCGACGTCACCCGCATCCTGGCCGACCAGGCCATCTCCATCGATGCCATGCTGCAAAGGGAGCCGGAGGAGGGCGAAGGCGAGACCGACATCATCATCCTGACCCACGTGTGCAAGGAAAGCGCCGCAGATGCCGCCATCGCCAAGATCGAGGCCCTGGCGGCGCAAAAGGGCAAGGTCAAGCGCATTCGCCTCGAAGAACTGCAGTAGCCTGAGGCGCAGTGGACTTCGTGCTTGCGTTCCCCAAGTCCGGTCGGTGCCGCCTCGCGGCAGCGCTGACCTTGGCGCTGGTGCTCCCGGCTTGCGACAGCACACGCATTCACAACGTCAATGTCCAGACCGCGGCAAGCGGCACCCTCACCGAAGCCAAACAGGTCGTGGCGCTGGTCTACGCCCAGGCACCGGATACGGAAATCGACAAGCTGCTCTATTCCGGTGGAGACACGACAACGGCCATCCGCCAGGTGCGCGATCACCACAGGCCGCTCCTACCCTGGCTGGACCAGGGCGCTATCGGCCAGACCGCGAGCGGCTTTGTCGCCCTGCGGGATACCAGCCGGGCCGAGGAATTGCGCGTACTGCTCCGGGACGCCAACCGCTACCGTGCCTTCCTCTACAACCGCGCCGCCAAGGAAGTGGGGCACGGCGGCGATACCCTCCAGTCCTGGTTACCCTACGCCTCCTACAGCTTCGGCAAGGAGTGGATCGCGCAAGGCTCCCCGGACTGGTGGGTCCTCGGCGATGACGGCGTCTGGCGCAAGGCGGCAAGCGGGAAATAGCCTGCGGGGGGCCATGGCGGCCCCTCTTCATCACCCCAAAACGAAATCCGCACTGGCAAGCGTCGGTGCCCCGTCGAGGGTAGCGACCAGGACGAGGGCACCGGCCCCTGAGCCGTCGGCGTTGTAATAGAGGCCACCCGTACCGGTGTCGTACAACAGCCGCTGGGTGGCGTTGGCGGCGAAGCCCGTTCCCGTCGTGAAATCCGCCCCGCTCAAAGCCCCCGGCCCGCCCAGGGTGGTAAAGATCGCCATGGACAGGAAGATCTCGTCGCTGCCGCTCGCGAAATCCGTGATGTGATCCTGATTGGTCGCCCCCAGGGCCTTGTCGAAGATGAACTGATCGCTCCCCGTCCCGCCGGTCACGATATCGTTGCCCAGCCCCCCCGTCAGAAAATCATCCCCGTTCCCCCCGTCGAGGACATCGTTGCCGCCCTGGCCTCGCAAGGTATCGCCCCCCTCGCCGCCGACCAGGGTATTGGCGCCGGAATTCCCGTCGAGGATGTTGTCCAGCCCGTTCCCAGTCCCATTCACCGCTGCTGCGCCGGTGAGCAGCAATTCCTCCACGTTCTCCACCAAGGAATAGGCGAGGGCCGTCACCACACGGTCCGTACCCTGATCCGCGTTCTCCGCCACCAGGTCGAAGAGACTATCCACCAGATAGACATCGTTCCCATCCCCGCCGGCCATCAGATCGCCGCCCGCCCGGCCGTCGAGGGTGTTGTTGCCGGCATTGCCCCAGAGCAGATTGCCGCTGGCGTTTCCTGCACCGTTGAGGTTGCTGCTCCCGGTGAGGGTGAGATTCTCCAGGGAAGCGGCCAGGGTATAGGACACCGACGCGAGGACCGTATCGGACCCGGAAGTGCCGGACTCGGTAATCACATCGGACACGCTATCCACCACGTAGGTATCGCCGCCGTTGCCGCCGATCATCACGTCGTTGCCGGTGCCGCCGTCGAGGCGGTCGTCGCCCTCGCTGCCCAGGAGGCGGTCGGCCCCCAGGCCGCCAAAGAGGTTATCCGCACCCGCGCCGCCGGTGATCGTGTCGTTGCCGCCGGCGCCGTCGACGGTGAGCAGCGTCTGCGCGCCCAGGTTGAGGATGTCGGCGTCACTCCCGCCGGTGACCTTGAGGCCCACCGCGTTGCCGCCAGCGTCGTAGCGTTGGGCGAAGATGCCATAGCCGCCGCTGTCCTGGCCATAGGATTCCCAGGTGACGACGAATCCCCCGTCGGCCAGGGCGCCCACAACTGCCATGGATTGGTAGTCCGACGTGGTGGTGTTGACCCGGAATTCGCTGCCGGCGGCATCGCCAGCGGCATCGTAGCGCTGGGCGTAGACGCCTTCGGCGCTGCCATCCTGGCCGAACGACGTCCAGGTGACCACGAATCCACCGCCGGCCAGAGCGGCGACGGCGGACAGTTGCTGGTCATAGGTCGCGGAGGTGTTGACCCGGAACTCGCTGCCGACGGCACTTCCCGCTGCGTCGAAGCGCTGGCCATAGATTCCGTGGCCGTCTCCGTCCTGGCCGTTGGACTGCCAAGTCACCACGAATCCCCCGCCGGCCAGGGCGGTGACGGCGGATCCGTATTGCGCGCTCGCCGTGCTCGTGTTGACGCGGAACTCGCTGCCGGCGGTGATGCCCGAAGCGTCGTAGCGCTGGGCGTAGACGCCGAAACTGCCGCCATCCTGACCGTCGGACTCCCAGGTGACGACAAATCCGCCGTCCGCCAGGGCGGTGATGGCGGACGCAAATTGGTCGTTCGCCGTCGTCGTATTGACACGGAACTCGCTGCCGACCGCTTCGCCCGACACGTCGTAACGCTGGCCATAGATGCCATAAAAGTCGCCGTCCTGGGTGTCGGAACTCCAGGTGATCACAAATCCCCCGTCGGCCAGGGCGGCGAGGGTGGACATGATCTGCGTGCCCGTGGTGTAGGTATTGACCTGAAATTCGCTGCCCACCGAGTTTCCCGAGGCATCGTAGCGCTGGGCGTAAATGCCGCGGCCGTCGCCGTCCTGGCTGTTGGTCGTCCAGGTCACGACGAATCCGCCGTCGGCCAGGGCGGCGATGGCGGGGTCATTCTGGAAACTTGTCGTGGTGGTGTTGACCCGGAATTCGCCGCCGGCGGCGTTGCCCCAGGCGTCGTAGTGCTGGGCGTAGACGCCGTCGCTGCTGCCGTCCTGAAGGAATGACTCCCAGGTCAGCACAAATCCGCCATCGGCCAGGGCGGCGACGGCGGGTCGCAGCTGGGCTGAGTTCGTATAGGTGTTCACCTGGAATTCGCTTCCCTGCACCTGGAGCCGGCCGTTGGCGAAGGCCAGGGTTTCGACCCCCTCGAGCAGGTCCGAGCCGTCGTCCCCGTCGCCGGTGACCCGGTCGGTGAGGGTCAGTGCGCGGCCGCTGGTGCCGATCAGGTAATCCTTGACGAGTCCTCCATACCAGGCGGTATCGCTGCCGGCGTAGCCGATCAGGGAGTCGTTCCCTCCGAGCCCGGCCAGGATGTCGTTGCCCGAGGTGCCGTGGAGGGTGTTGGCGAAAGCTGTGCCGAGGAGGGTGGCCATGGGGAGTCCTTTCTGCAGGTCGGTGGGGCGTGTGGTCTAAGGCCGGAGTCGGGGATAGGCGTCAGCCCGTCAATCGCGAGCACGGTCCTCGCGCCGGCGGCAACGACAATGGCATGGCGCCGGGCCGGGCTCAAAGGCCAGACACGCGCTTGACGTCGGAGTCGCAGTCCTGGCCGGGCGGGTCTCAGCCGGCCATGAAACGGGGCGCGGCGAAGAGTGACTCGATGGCTACACGCCTGACTTCAGGGTGGTCCGGCAAGGCGTAGATCACCGGCGCCATCATTTCTTCGAAGATGCCACGCAGGCCGCGGGCGCCTGTCTTGTATTCGAGGGCGATGTCGGCGATCTGGGCGAAGACTTCAGGAGCGACCGCCAGGGCGACGCCGTGATCCCGCAGCAATTCGACGTACTGACGGAAGATGGCGTTTTTCGGCTCGCTGAGGATGCGAACCAGTTGCTCGCGGCTGAGGGGTGCGAAACGGGCGACGATGGGCAGGCGACCGGTGAATTCCGGAATCAGGCCGAATTCGAAGAGGTCGGTGGGCTTCACGCGGCGGTTGAGGCGTTCCAGGATCGCGCGATCATCGTCGCCGGTGGCGCCTATGTAGCCCAGGCTGCGGCCGCGGGCCATGATTTCGTCCAGGCCGACGAAGGCGCCGCCGCAGATGAAGAGGATGTCGGTGGTATCGACGAAGTGCCCGGCTTCCAGCTTCACCGGCGTGCCTTCCATGATCTTGAGGAGGGCGTGCTGGACGTTTTCGCCGGAGGTGCCACGGGCGTCGTCGGGTCCGGCACGGAGCTTGTCGATTTCGTCGATGAAGACGATGCCGCGGCCGGCCAGGAGATCGTCGCCGCCAGACTTGTCCACCAGCCGGCGCAGGATGGCCTCGATTTCGTCATTGACGTAGCGGGTCTGGGCGAGGGATGTGGCGCTCGCCGTGACGAAGGGGACGTCAAGGCAGCCGGCCAGGGTCTCGCAGAGCAGGGTCTTGCCGGTTCCCGAGGGGCCGACCAGGAGGAGATTGCTCTTGCTGAGCGGGGCGCCGCTGCGGCGGGCGAGGTCGATCTTGCGGTAGTGGCTATAGACCAGGACGGCAATCGCCCGCTTAGCGGCCTCCTGGCCGACGACGTAGGCGTCGAGGTGGGCGACGATGGCGCTGGGGGAGGGGAAGGCGGCGGGCGTGTGCATGGCGGAAAGTAGCAGGTGTATGCTGCGGGGGAGTGTAGCGCGGAAGCCCCCGGATCGGGTCGGCACCGCGTGCTTTCCGACCCCGCGGGAGACGATCATGGCCGAAACCGCATCCATCGGCGCTGCCCATACGCTTCAGGCGGCGCGTTCCATCGTGGTGTTCGTCGATGTCCAGACGCGGCTCGCTCCCCGCATGGAGGCCCACGAGGACATCGTCACCCGCTGCCTCGCCCTCGCCGAGTCGGCGCGGGATCTCGGTGTTCCCTTGCTGGCCACCGAGCATTGCCCGGAGGCCATCGGCCCCACGCTTCCCGCGCTGCGGGAGGTGGTTTCCCCTTCCCAGGTGATCGGCAAGCGGCATTTCTCGGCCATGGACGAGGCGGCCCTGCCGGAAGCCCTGGGGCGTTCCGGGCGGGGGCAGGTCGTGGTTGCCGGCATGGAGGCCCACGTCTGCGTGTTGCAGACCGCGCTCGGCATCGCCGCCGCGGGCTATGACTGCCGTGTGCTGGCGGACGCCATCGGTTCGCGGCACGGCGAGGATAGGCGCATCGCGCTCGCTCGTCTCGGGCATGCGGGGATTGGCGTGGTGACGACCGAGATGGTTCTTTTCGAGTGGCTGGGCCATGTCGACCACCCGGCTTTTCGCAGCGTGATCGGGCGCATCAAGCGTCTATAGGGGGGGCGCCGCCCGCAGCAGACAGGCGAGCCGGCGCAGGCCGTCCTCCCCCAGGGTTTCGCCGTCGTCACCCAGGTGGTGGCGGCGGAAGGCGGCGATGGCGGCCGTCAGGTTGGAGGTTTCGTAGCCCAGGGCGCGCAGGGCGAGCGGACCGTCGAGGGGTGGCAAAGGCGCTTCCGGATCGGGTTCGCACCACTGGCCGAAGCCCGCCGCGGCCAGTTCCTTCCAGGGAAAGAGTCGGCTGGGGTCCACCTTGCGTCCGGGGGCCACGTCGCCGTGGCCGACGATGTTGCCGGGCGGAATGCGATGGCGGGGGACGATCTCGCCCAGCAGCGCCTTCAGGGCGGTGATTTGTTCGGGTGGGTAGGGCTCGGAACCGTTGTTGTCGAGTTCGATGCCCAGCGAAGCCGAATTGAGATCGCTGAGCGGTCCCCAGGCGGAAACCCCGGCGTGCCAGGCGCGGCGGGATTCGTCCACCAACTGGAGGACGGTGCCGTCCCGGGCGATGAGGTAATGAGCGCTGACCTGGCGTTCGGGGTCGGTCAGGGTGGTCAGGGCGCGGCGGGCATCGTCGCTGCCGGTGTCGTGGATGACCACAAAATTGGGTCGGCGGGCGTCTTCGTTGGGGGAGGGATGCCAGAGCACGGTGGAGCCGCCGGTGCGGGGCAGTGGCGCGCAGGCGGCCGTAAGCAGGGCCACGAGCAATATCGTGGCAGCGACGACGGGGCCGCGGCGGGCCTCCTGGCGGGCAGGGCACGGCACGGCGGGGCGAGGGGGGTAAACCATGGGGCGGGACTCCGGGACTCCGACTCCGGGCGGGGTGCCGCCAACGAGGCTATCATGAAGGCGGGTGGCGAGGGAGAGGCGAGCATGGATGAATGGAAACGCTGGGTGATCGGGGTCTGGCTGGCAGTGGGCGGGTGCGTCCTCGCCGGGGAGGCGGAGCCGCCCCTCTTCCAGATCCGCCAGGGCGAACAGGTCGGCTTGATCGACCGCAGCGGCAGGGTGATCGTGCCGCCCGAATTCCCTCAGCCGCCGACCCCGGGGGATCCGCTTATCCGCGTGCGCAAGGGGAGTCGCACGGCCTACTACGCCCACGACGGAAGCCTTGCCATCGCGCCCCAGGAAGAATTGACGGAGCCCTTTTCCGAGGGGCTCGCGCCCAGCCTCTTGCCGGGCGAGGGCGGCAAGAGGCTGTGGGGCTATGTGGACGCCGGGCGGGCCGTCGTGATCCCCGGCCGCTTCCAGGCAGCCGACGGATTTTCCGGCGGCCTTGCCCGGGTCGGCGTTGCCGACGAATGGGGCGAACTGCGCTACGGGTACATCGATCGCAGCGGCCGGGTGGTGGTGCCGGCGATTCATGCCAAGGCTCATCCCGCCCGTGACGGCATCGGCCGCGTCGAGAGCCCGCGCGGCATGCGCGCCTTCGACGCGAACGGCCGCGACATAACGCCCGAGGGCGTCGATTTCATCGGCCTGCCCGCGGAAGGCACGCTGCGCATCTGGTCGGGCAGGAAGCAGGGCTTCATGGAGCTGACCGGCAAGCTCATCGTCGCCCCTCTCTACGCCAGCGCCAGCGACTTTCGGGAAGGCATGGCGCGGGTGTGGATCGACGGGAAATTCGGCTTCGTCGATCGTTCCGGCCGCGTGGTCATCGGTGCCCGCTTCGACGCCGCCGAGGATTTCTCAGACGGCCTCGCCCTGGTTCGCGAGGGCGAAACCCGCGCCTTCATCGACAAGACCGGCAAGGTAGCGCTGTCGGTCTCCTGGGAGCGGGTCAGCGCCTTTGGCGAAGGGCTGGCAGCCGCCAAGGAGGGCAAGCTTTGGGGCTACGTCGATCGCGGTGGGCGTTGGGTCATCGCGCCCCGTTACACTTACGCGAGGCCGTTCTGGAACGGCCTTGCCGCCGTCAGCGACGGCCCCCGCAGCGCCTGGATCGACCGCCGCGGAACCGTCGTGTGGCAGGATCACCCCTGATGTTCAGGCTGCACGTCCTTCAACCTCTGCTGGAGTCTTCCATGTCCCGTCGTCATCTGATCGCCCTTTCCCTGCTCGCCGCCACTTCCCTCTCCGCCAGCGCCAATGACCCGCTGCGCGCCCTGCTGGAGGATTCCCGGGCGAGCGGCAAGGGAGTCAATCTCTATGTCAATGGCCAGTCGATCGCCGCCGTCGTGGTGTCGGTGGACGACCGTTACCTGGTGGCCAAGAGCCAGGCCCTGGGCCAGATCGTGGTCCGCCTCGATCGTGTGGACGGTGCTGCCGGCTTCGTCGGTGAGCGCAAGAGCGGCCAGTGATTCGCCGCGGGCCGCGCCCATAGCCATTGCTCGCGCAGGGGCTTCCCGATGCGCATCAAGGAAGCCACCGCGGGGAGTCGGCACAATCCGCGGTCTGGCCCCGGTGGCGGGGCCTTATCCGGAGTTCCCATGCAAACCATCCACGTCTGCAACCACAGCACCCCCGCAGCCCTCTACCCCTTCGACGCGCGCGGCATCGCCAAACGCTTCCGCCACGCCGCCATCTTCGGCGCCCTCGACGCCCTGCAACCCGGCGAGACGATGCGCTTTTGCAACGACCACGATCCGCTTCCCCTACTCGCCCAACTGCAGCAGCGCTACGGCGAGCGGGTGACGATCGTCTATCGGCAGCGGGAGCCGGGCGCCATCGTTATCGATTTCGCCGTCGCCGCTTGATCCGCACCGCAGCCGTTACCTGTGCCGCTTTCGCCGCCAGCCTGTGCCTGGGCTTTACCGGGCAGGGCGGCGCGGTGGCGGCTGCGCACCTGGCCTTCGCCGCGGGCGTTCTGCCGCTGATTCTGGCGGCCATCATCCATTTCGTTCCTGTCCTCACCCGTTCCGGAGATCCCCGCGCCGCTGTCACCGCGCTGCCCAGTCTGGCCCAACTGACGGGGGGCTTCGTCGCCGCCGCCTTTGCCGGTCTCGTGCCGCGCTGGACGTTGCAGGGCGCGGCCCTCGTCGATGTTGTCCTGGTGTCCTGCCTTCTGGCCTGGGTCGTCGCTCGCGCCCGCCGTTGTCTGGGGGCGCCCCACCCCGGCTGGCGCTGGTATGGCGCGGCCCTGGCCTGCGCCGTCCTCGCCCTGGCACCCTTGCCTCTGCTCCTGGCCGGCGTGGCCGCGGCCGAGTTGCGTCTCTGGCATCTGCATCTCAACGTTCTCGGTCTGGTAGGACTGGCCGCCCTGGGCACCCTGCCGGTTCTACTGCCCACGGTTCTCGGTCTGCCCGACTCCGGCGCGGCGACCTGGCTGCGTCGGCAATGGCTCCCGATGCTTGCCGGAGTGGGGGCGGTTGCCGCCGGCGCTGCGCTTGCCTGGCCCCTGGCACTGGTCGGGGCGGGGATTCTCTTGGTCCTCGTCCTGGGCCTGCTCGGCCACTGGCTGCGTCGCTTTGAAATTTCCGCATTGCTGGCGGGTGGCGCCGCGGCATCCCTCGCCAGCGCCGTCCTCGGACTGCTTCTCTCCCTCGTCGCGGGGGCCGCCCACGGGATGGGAATCCTGCCGGCGCGGCCGGCCATTGCGCTCTGGGTTTTCGCGTTCCTTCTCCCCCTCGTCAGCGGCGCCCTCAGCGGCTTGCTGCCGGTCTGGCGTTACCCCGGCGCGGGAAGCTCGCAACGGGCGCGCTGGAGGGAGGCGCTGGCCCGCTGGGGCCGACTGCGGGCCAGCGCGTTCCTGCTCGCCGGCCTGGCGATGGCCGCCGGCTGGGAGTCTGCCGCCGCCCTCCTGGCGGCGGGTGGGTTCGCCGGCTTTCTGCTGGCGGCGACGCTGCCTCTGGGAGGTGGGTCGCGGTAAAATCCGCGCTTTCCCATTTTCTCCCGCTTCCCATGCGCTACATCTCGACCCGCGGCAACGCCACGCCGCAAGCCTTTTGCGACATCCTTCTCGGCGGCCTGGCTCCCGATGGCGGTCTCTATCTGCCGGAAAGCTATCCCCAGATCAGCCGTGCCGAGCTCGACGCCTGGCGGACGCTTTCCTACGCCGAGCTCGCGTTTGCGATTCTTGAGAAGTTCATCGACGACATCCCGGCCACCGACCTCAAAGCCATCGTCGCCAGGACCTATACCGCCGAAGTCTATTGCCATGCCCGCAACGGCGGCGACACGGCCGAAATCACGCCGCTGACGCGGCTGGCCGACGGCCTTTACACCCAGGAACTGTCGAACGGCCCGACGCTGGCCTTCAAGGACATGGCCATGCAGCTCCTGGGCAACCTCTTCGAGTACGTGCTGGACCAGCGGGGCGAGTCCATCAACATCCTCGGCGCCACCTCCGGCGACACCGGCTCGGCAGCCGAATACGCCATGCGCGGCAAGCACAACGTCAAGGTCTTCATGCTCTCGCCGGAGGGCAAGATGAGTGCCTTCCAGCGGGCCCAGATGTATTCCCTGCAGGACGCCAACATCTTCAACATCGCCGTCACCGGCATGTTCGACGACGCCCAGGACATCGTAAAGGCCGTTTCCAACGACGCCGCCTTCAAGAAGCAGTACAAGATCGGCGCCGTCAATTCCATCAACTGGGCGCGGGTGGCGGCCCAGATCGTCTATTACTTCCAGGGCTATTTCCTGGCCACGGAATCCAACGACGAGCAGGTGGCCTTCGCCGTGCCCTCGGGCAACTTCGGCAACATCTGCGCCGGCCACATCGCCCGCCGCATGGGTCTGCCCATCGCCCGCCTGGTGCTGGCCACCAACGAGAACGACGTCCTCGACGAGTTCTTCCGCACCGGCGTCTATCGGCCCCGTACCGCCGCCGAAACCAGCGTCACCTCCAGCCCCTCCATGGACATTTCCAAGGCCTCCAACTTCGAGCGCTTCGTCTTCGACCTGGTGGGCCGCGACCCGGCCGTGGTGCGGGAACTGTGGGCGAAGGTGGACAAGGGCGAGGCCTTCGACCTTTCCGCTACCGCCCACTGGGCGAAGATGCCAGAGTTCGGCTTCGTCTCCGGCCGCAGCACCCACGCCGACCGGCTGCGGACCATCCGCTTCGCCCAGGAGCGCTATGGCGTCATGCTGGATACCCACACTGCCGATGGCCTCAAGGTGGCTCTGGAGCAACTCGTGCTCGGGATTCCCATGGTGGTGCTGGAAACCGCTCAGCCAGCCAAATTCGAGGAAACCATCCGCGAGGCCCTGGGCCAGGAGCCGGTTCGTCCTGCCGATCTGGCGGGTATCGAGGAGTTGCCGCAGCGGGTAGTGGTCATGGCGCCAGACGCGGCGGCCATCAAGCAGTTCATCGTCGATCACGTCTAAGCCGGAAAAGCTCGACCGAACCCCTGGCGTCGTTGCCGCACGCCGCCGTGCCGCCGAGGGCTCCGACGGACCCGTTTTCCCGGGTTTTCCAGGCTGAACGGACGCGACATCACAAAAAAGGGCAGCGCGGGCTGCCCTTGGACGTGTCAGGCGCGTACTACAGGTAGAGAACCGCGGGGAAAACGGCGACGGCGAGGACGAGCACCAGCCACTCCAGGTTGTGGCGGGCGAGAAAGCCCGTGAAGTGCAGCACCAGGATGGTGATGGCAACGACGTAGAAAAGCGCGAAAAGCATTGGATTCCCCTGATGGGCGATGGATGCTCGCGGCGGAGCCCCCGTCCCTCGTTGGCCGTCATTATCCTAGAAACTTCGCATGGACGGCTAGCGGAACATCCCTACTAATGCCCATTCGCCTTCAGGTTCGGGTCACACTCGGGGGCGGGGCGGTCAGGCGAGGAAGCGCATGGAGAGGTCCAGGGCCCGGACGTCCTTGGTGAGGCTGCCGACGGAAATGCGATCCACGCCGGTTTCGGCGACTGCGCGCAGAGTTTCCAGGGTGACATTGCCGGAGGCTTCGAGAATGGCGCGGCCGGCGTTGACGCGGGCGGCGTCGCGCATCATGGCGAGGCTGAAATTGTCGAGGAGGATCATGCGGGCGCCGGCGTCGAGGGCGGTTTGCAGTTCCTCCAGGCTCTCCACCTCGATCTGGATGAATTTGCAGCGCTCTCCAGCCCGCTCGGCGGCCAGGCGGGCTTCGTCGAGGGCTTCGCCGATGCCTCCGGCGGCCAGGATATGGTTCTCCTTGATGAGGATGGCGTCCCATAGGGCGAGGCGGTGGTTGCCGCCGCCGCCGCAACGCACGGCGTATTTCTGGGCGATCCGCAGGCCGGGCAGGGTCTTGCGGGTATCGACGACTTCGGCGCCAGTTCCGGCGACCGCGTCGGCGTAGCGGCGGGTCTTGCTGGCGACGCCCGAGAGGAGTTGCAGGAAATTGAGAGCGCTGCGCTCGGCGGAGAGCAGGGCGCGGGCATCGGCGACGATTTCGCAGAGCGTCTGGTTCGCCGCGATGCGGTCTCCGTCCTCGGCTCCCCAGAAGACCTCGGCCTGGGGGTCGAGCTTCAGGATGCAGAGCTCGAACCAGGCCGATCCACACAGCACGCCATCCTCGCGGGAAACGACAACGGCCCGCACGCGGCGGCCGTAGGGAACCAGTTCTGCCGTCAGATCGCCGGATCCGATATCCTCTGCGAGGGCATCGTCCACGTTGCGGGCGATCTCGGGCGCAAGCGGAAAGGGGAACTCGGCGGACATGGTCGTCTCAAACAGCGGTCGGGAAGGCCGCATTCTACCGCCGCCAGGGAGGTTCCGGAGATGATGAGCGTATTCCATGTCGGGCTGGGCGTCTTCGTCGCCCTGGTGCTGGCGCTGCTGTTGACCTACTGGTATGTGCGGGACATTACCCAGAAGCGCCATTCGGTCCTGCGCAACTACCCGATCATCGGTCACCTGCGCTTTTTCTTCGAGCACCTGGGCGAGTATTTCCGGCAGTACTTCTTTCTCGGCGACCGCGAGGAAATGCCCTTCAATCGGGCCACCCGCGCCTGGGTCTACCGCCTTGCCAAGGACGAGGGCGGCATCGTCGGATTCGGGTCCACCTACGACATCCACGCGCCGGGCGCGCTGCTCTTCGTCAATGCGCCGTTCCCGGTGCTGGAAGGCGAGCATCAGCAGACACCGCCGCTTTCCATCGGGGACGGCTATGTGCATAAGCCCCTGGTCGGCCGCTCTGTGGTCAATGTCAGCGGCATGAGTTATGGCGCAATCTCGCGGCCGGCGGTACAGGCGCTGTCGCGCGGAGCGGCGATGGCAGGGTGCTGGGTCGATACCGGCGAGGGAGGTCTCGCTCCCTACCACCTGGAAGGGGGCTGCGACGTCATATTCCAGATCGGCACCGCCAAATACGGCGTGCGCGACGCACAGGGCCGCCTCGACCCGCTTAAGTTGCGCGAGATATCCGCCCATGATGCGGTGGGGGCATTCGAGATCAAGCTTTCCCAAGGGGCGAAGCCGGGCAAGGGCGGCGTCCTGCCCGCCGCCAAGGTGACCGAGGAAATCGCGCGTATCCGCGGCATCCCGATGGGTCGTGATTCCCTCTCCCCCAACCGCCATCCGGAAACCGGCAACATGGATCAGTTGTTGGACATGGTCGAATGGGTGCGGGAAATCACCGGCAGGCCGGTCGGTATCAAGACCGCCATCGGCGGTTGGAATTTTATGCATGAACTGGTCGAGGCGGTGCATCGCCGCGGCCTGCACGCGGCGCCGGATTTTCTGACCATCGACGGCGGCGAGGGCGGGTCCGGCGCGGCGCCCCAGGCTCTCGCCGACCACATGTCCCTTTCCATCCTCGAGGCCCTGCCGCGGGTCGTGGACAGCCTGATCGAGTCTGGCCTGCGGGAGCGGGTACGGATCATCGCGTCCGGCAAACTGGTCACGCCGGCCAAGGCGGCCTGGGCGCTCGCCTGCGGCGCCGATTTCGTCAATACGGCGCGCGGCTTCATGTTCTCCCTGGGCTGTATTCAGGCGCTGCGCTGCCATCAGAACACCTGCCCGACCGGGGTGACCACCCACGATCCAAAACTGCAGCGCGGGCTGGTGGTCGAGGACAAGGCCGAGCGCGTCGCCGCCTACTGCCGCAACATGAACCGGGAAATCGACATGATCGCCCATTCCTGCGGCCTCACCCATGCCCGCGAGCTGCGTCGTGAGCACGTGCGCATCATGCAGTCGAGTGGCCACAGCGAGGCGCTTAACCGGCTCTATCCCTATCCGTCGCCGCGCGTCTGAGCGCTTTTGGATAGATCCACTGCGCGATCCGATGGGCTCAGGGGATGGTGTCGGTTACAGCCGCTCTTTGCCGTCCGCTTCGCGCTCGGACCGCTCGCTACGATTTCTTCACGAGCTCTGACCGGCCTGGGAGTTCGCCGACTGCCGAGCGGACAGGGCGAGGACGAGCCCGCCGGCGACGATGATCGTCATCCCCAGAAAGGCGCCGCCGTCGGGCCAGTGACCGAAGACCGCGGCGCCCAGCAGGGTTGCCCAGACCAATTGCAGGTAGGTGAAGGGAGAGAGTAGCGACGCTGGCGCGTGGCGGAAGGCGCGGGTGAGCAGGTAGTGACCGCTTCCCCCCAGGATGCCGAGGGAGCCGATGAGCAGCCCGTCGCGGAGGGGCGGCCTGGTGAGCGTTTCCCAGTACCATGGTAGCGCCAGGGTCATCACCACGGTTCCGGTTAGAGCTGTGTAATAGAGCATGGCGACGGTGGACTCGCTGGCGGCGAGCCGGCGGGTCTGGATCTGGTAGGCGGCGAAGCAGCTGGCGGCGCCCAAGGCGAGGAGCACGCCTTCGCCGGTGATGCCCCCTCCCGGGCGGGCGATGAGCAGCACGCCGCCGAATCCGGCCACCACCACGGCCCAGCGCAGGGGCGTGAGGCGCTCGCCAAGCAGCGGGCCGGCCAGCAGGGCGACGAGAAGCGGGGCGGTGAAAGCGATGGCCGTCGTTTCCGCGAGGGGCATGCGCGCCAGGGCGGCGATACCGAATCCGGTGCAGCCCACGAGGAACAAGCCGCGCAGGGCAACGGCGGCGGGACGCTGGGTGCGGATCAGGCCTCGTCCCAGGCGGGGACCGATGAAGATGGTCATCAGCAGGCAGTGAACGCCATAGCGCACCCAAACCAGCAGGGGAACGCTGTAGCGCTGGGCGAGGTATTTGGCGGTGGCGTCGAGAGTGGCGAAGAAGAAGAGCGAGGAGAGCAGCAGCACGATTCCCCGCAGGGGACGTTGCTCAGCCACCGGCGATCCAGCGGTTGAGCAGGGCGCGCCCGGAATCGACGAGTTCGCTGGCGGTGAGCCCCACGGGCCCCATTCCCTGGGCGACCAGGGAATCGGCCGCCGCGCCATGGAGGTGGACGGCGGCGAGCAGCGCGGCTTCCGGCGTCCAGCCCTGGGCCAGCAGGGCGAGGGTGAAACCCGTGAGCGTGTCCCCCGTACCCGCCGAGGCCAGGCCCGGGTTGCCGGTGGTATTGATCCACCACTGTCCCTTGGGCGAGGCAACGATGGTTCCGCAGCCCTTCAAGGCGACGTGGGCGTCGAAACGCCAGGCCAGTTCGGTGGCGATGCCGATGCGGTCGGCCTGCACTTCATCCGCCTCGCAATCCATGAGTCGGGCAGCTTCCAGGGGATGAGGGGTGAGCAGGGTAGGGGCGGTCCGTTCGGAGACGGCGGTCTGCAAGGCAGGCTCAAAGGCGATGAGATTGAGAGCGTCGGCGTCGAGGAGGACTGGAAGGTCCAGGGTGAGTACCTTCTCCAGCAAGCCCGTGGAGACGAGGCTGTTCCCCAGGCCGGGACCGCAGGCCAGTGCGGTGAGTCCGGCATCGAGCACCCCTTCCGGCCGGCGCAGCATGAGTTCCGGGCACTGGGCGTCGAACGCGGGCGCCTCGGCGTCCACCAGACCGAGGTAGACGCGCCCGGCGCCCAGGCGCAGGGCAGCTCGGCCGGCGAGCAGGACGGCGCCGAGCATGGAATGGGCGCCGCCGACGATGCCGGCGCTGCCGAAACTGCCCTTGTGGGTGTTTTGGCGGCGGGGAACGAGGTGGTCGGCAAACTGGCCACGGCTGACGATGCGACCCCCCGGGGCCTGGGCGACGGCGACATCGAGGCCGAGGGAATCGACGCGAATTTCGCCGCAGTGGTCGGGGCCGTCCGCCGTGTGGAGGCCAGGCTTGTCGGCGATGAAGCTGAGGGTGTGCGTCGCGGCGACGGTGGGTTGCATTGCGCGGCCGGTGTCTGCGTCGAGACCGGAGGGGCAGTCGAGTGCAAAGAGGGGGCAGGCATCCCGGCGGGCCAACTCGTTGATCGTCCTGATCCAGTCGGCGTAGAGACCTTCCGGGGCGCGGCCGAGGCCGATACCGAAGAGGCCGTCCACCAGGAGCCCCCAGCGGGGAATCTCGGGGATCGATGCAAGGCACTCGCCGCCTCCGGAACGGAAGGCTTCGCGGGCCGTTGCGGCGTCGCGGGGAAGGGAATCGGCCTCCGCCACCGAAGCGAGATGGACTTCACAGCCGCGCTCGCGCAGCAGGCGGGCGGCGACGAAAGCATCTCCCCCATTGTTGCCCGGTCCGGCGAGTACGAGGATGGGCAGGGCGGCATCCGCCGCCAGACTGGCCGCCCAATCCGCGGCGGCAGCGCCCGCCCGGGCCATCAACGGCAGATCGGGATGGGCAGTTTCGATATCGCGGAGGAGGGCGCTGCGCAGGAGGAAGGTCATGGCTCGATCGGTCGGGGACAGAGGCGGAGATTGCGAATGGCTCGGGCGCGGGCGCCTTCCAGGGCGAGGCGGTGGACCGGGGGAGGCCGGCCTTCAGCCAGACAGCAAGGATGGCGCCGAGTTCGAGTCACTCGATTCTACGACATCGTGCTGGCGCTGGTAGCCTGTACCCCAGATAATGAAACATGAAAACTCGTCTTTGCCCCGCTGGCGTTGTTGCTCATCCTCGCAATAGCTTTGGCTATTGCTGCGGTTCGCGCCTAGTTCAGCGTCGTGGCCAGGGCGCGGCGAAATTCGCGGACCAGATCGTCGTAGCGCTCTTCGGAGCCGAGGGCCTCGAATAGCTGCAACATGGCCTTGCGTCCGGCACCTTCATCGAAAAAGCGATCGCGGCGCACGACCTCCAGGGCGGCTTCAAAGGCTTCGCGGTAGCGGCCGGCCGCCGCGTGGGCGCGGGACAGTTCGAGGCGCCCCGCGTGGTCCTGCGGGGTGGCGGCGAGGCGGGCTTCCAGGGCCGAACAGTCGGCGGCACCCTGAGCGAGGGCCAGGCGGGAGCGCAGGGCCTGGGCGCGGTCGCATTCCCGCGCGTACTCGGCGGCCAGGATCTGGGAAGCTTCTTCGCTGCGCCCCAGTTGCAGGAGCAGGTCGGCGGCATCCAGGCGTGTCGCTTCGTCCTCGGGCGATTCGCGGGATGCCTGGACCAGTTTCGCGAGCGCTTCCTCCAGGCGGCCTTCGGCAGCCAGCGCAGCGGCTTCGTCGCGCAGGCTTGCCGGCGCCGGCGGCAGCAGCCGGTCGAGAAAGGCGCGTAATTCGCCTTCGGGCAGGGCGCCGGTAAATTCGTCCACCAGCTGACCGCCAAAGAGCACCTTGACGCTGGGGATGCTGCGCACGCCGAAGTGCTGGGCCAACTCGGGATTGGTGTCTGAATCGACCTTGGCCAGCAGGAAGCGGCCGCCGTATTCGGCGGCAAGTTTTTCCAGGAGTGGGGTCAGGGTCTTGCAGGGACCGCACCAGGGCGCCCAGAAGTCCACCAGGACCGGAGTTTCCATGGAAGGCCGGAAAGCTTTTTCCTCGAAGTCTTCGAGGCTGACGTCGATGCAGTGGGCGGGCATGGCGTTGAACGGTGGGACAGGAATGGAAAAGGGGTCTGCGTTTGCACGCAAACCCCGGATTCTTGGTGGGTGCTGAGGGGTTCGAACCCCCGACATCCAGCTTGTAAGGCTAGCGCTCTACCAACTGAGCTAAGCACCCTTGCCGGAGATGGTCCCGGCGGAGGGAGCTCAGTTTACTGCGTCCTTGAGACCCTTGCCAGCCTTGAACTTGGGTACCTTGGCGGCCTTGATCTTGAGGGTCGCGCCGGTGCGGGGATTGCGACCAGTGCGGGCGGCCCGCTTGCTGGTCGAGAAGGTGCCGAAGCCAACCAGGGTGACGGTGCCCCCCTTCTTCAGTTCAGCCTTGATCGCGTCTACGGCGGCGTCGAGGGCGCGACCGGCAGCAGCCTTGGAAAGCTCGGCTGCTTCGGCCATCTGGTCGATCAGTTCGGATTTGTTCATGGTGTGTCCCCTTTTTTCAGTGTGGATGGAAGGAAAAACTTTGCGGCGATTTATAGCGTCCTGAAAATCCTTGTGTCAAGCGGTTTTTCGCCGGTTCTCCCAGTAGATTTCCGTGGCCGCCCATGCGTATGTCAAGTAGCGCAGGGCAGCCCACAGGGGTCAGTGGGTCAGGACGGTCTGGGATGCGGGGGCGTCGCCGGGAGCAGCGACCTTCTCGGCGACGTTGTCCGGCAAGGCTTCGGGGCGGCGCTCCAGCGCCTTCTCGAGTACCTGGTCGATCCATTTCACCGGAATGATTTCGATCTTGTTCTTGATGTTGTCGGGAATCTCGGTGAGATCCTTGACGTTCTCTTCTGGAATCAGGGCGGTCTTCAAGCCGCCGCGAACCGCTGCCAGGAGCTTTTCCTTGAGGCCGCCGATGGCCAGCACTTCCCCGCGCAGCGTAATTTCGCCGGTCATGCACACGTCGCAGCGGACCGGAATGCCTGTGAAGCTGGACACCAGGGCGGTGGTCATGGCGATGCCGGCGGACGGGCCATCCTTGGGAGTGGCCCCCTCGGGAACGTGTATGTGGATGTCCTTCTTCTCGAAGATGTCGTCGGCAATGCCGAGGCGCTGGGCGCGGGCGCGCACGACCGAGCGGGCAGCCTCGACGGACTCCTTCATGACGTCGCCCAGGGATCCGGTGCGCAGGATGTTGCCCTTGCCGGGAATGGCGACGCACTCGATGGTGAGGAGCTCGCCACCAACTTCGGTCCAGGCGAGGCCGGTGACCTGGCCGACCTGGTTTTCCTTTTCGGCCATGCCGAAGGTGTAGCGGCGTACGCCCAGGAATTTGTCGAGATTCTTGGCGTTGACCACCATCTTGGCGCTGCGCTTCTTCAGCTGCAGTGTCTTGACCACCTTGCGGCAGATCTTGGAGATCTCCCGCTCCAGAGCGCGTACGCCCGCTTCCCGCGTGTAATAGCGGACGATGTCGCGCAGCGCGGAGTCGGCAACGGTGAGTTCGGTCTTCTTGACGCCGTTGTTCTTGAGCTGCTTGGGGAGCAGGTAGCGCAGGGCGATGTGGACCTTTTCGTCCTCCGTGTAGCCCGAGAGGCGGATGACCTCCATGCGGTCCAGGAGGGGCGCCGGGATGTTAAGGGTATTGGCGGTGGCGACGAACATCACGTCGGAAAGATCGAAGTCGACCTCGACGTAGTGATCCTGGAAGGTATGGTTCTGTTCCGGATCGAGAACCTCCAGCAGGGCGGAAGATGGATCGCCACGAAAATCCTGGCCGAGCTTGTCCACTTCATCCAGGAGGAAGAGGGGGTTGCGCACGCCGACCTTGGTCAGGCTCTGGAGAATCTTGCCGGGCATCGACCCGATGTAGGTACGGCGATGCCCGCGGATTTCCGCTTCGTCCCGCACGCCGCCCAGGGCCATGCGCACGAACTTGCGATTGGTGGCCTTGGCGATGGACTGGCCGAGGGAGGTCTTGCCGACGCCCGGAGGGCCGACGAGGCAGAGGATAGGCGCTTTGACCTTATCGACCCGTTGTTGAACCGCGAGATACTCGACGATGCGCTCCTTGACCTTTTCCAGACCGTAATGGTCGGCGTCGAGGATTTTCTCAGCCTCCCTCAAGTCCTTGCTGATGCGTGTCTTCTTGCGCCAGGGCAGGCCGATGAGGATCTCGATGTAGTTGCGAACCACGGTGGCTTCCGCCGACATGGGCGACATGAGCTTCAACTTTTTCAATTCGCCCTGGGCCTTGGCGAGGCCTTCCTTGCTCATGCCGGCGGCCTTGATCTTCTTGTCGAGTTCTTCGAGGTCGGCTCCTTCCTCGCCCTCGCCGAGCTCTTTCTGGATCGCCTTGACCTGCTCGTTCAGGTAGTACTCGCGCTGGCTCTTTTCCATCTGCCGCTTGACGCGGCCGCGGATGCGCTTTTCCACCTGGAGGATGTCGATTTCAGTCTCAAGCTGGGACAGCAGGCGGTCGATGCGCTCGCGCACATTGCCCATTTCGAGGATTTCCTGCTTCTGTTCGAGCTTGAGGGGCAGGTGGGCGGCGATGGTGTCGGCGAGACGGCCTGCGTCCTCGATCCCGGCGATGGAGGAAAGGACTTCCGGGGGGATTTTCTTGTTCAGTTTGACGAACTGGTCGAACTGGGCGACCACCGCCCGGCGCATCGCTTCGATTTCATGATCCTCAACGCCGACGCCGATCTGCGGCGTCGCCGTGGCCATGAACAGGGCCGCCTGAACGTCCACGGCCTCGACCACGGCGCGCTGGGTACCTTCGACCAGTACCTTTACGGTGCCGTCCGGCAGCTTGAGCATCTGCAGGATGTTGGCCATGCAGCCGATGCGATAGAGATCTTCGGGCTCCGGCTCGTCCTTGGCGGCGGATTTCTGCGCCACCAGAAGGATGCTCCGCCCGGATTCCATGGCGATTTCGAGGGCCTTGATGGACTTGGGGCGGCCGACGAAGAGCGGAATGACCATGTGCGGGAAAACCACCACGTCCCGCAGGGGCAGGAGGGGAAGTTCGACGGATTCCGGGAGGGTATCGGGGTGCGACATGGGCATGCCTTATGAAGGGGTGGGGCGTCCCCCGAAGATGGGGACGCCGTTCCGGATTTCAAGCGGCCAGGCGGCCAAAGGCTCAGTTGGAGCCGGAAACCTTGGCCTGCTCGGCGTAAATGAGGAGGGGCTGGTTGTCGCCGGTGATGGTGTTCTCGTCGATGACGACCTTTGTGACATTCTCCATGCCGGGGAGTTCGTACATGGTGTCGAGAAGCACCTGCTCCAGGATCGATCGCAGGCCGCGGGCACCGGTCTTGCGTTCGAGAGCCTTGCGGGCGATGGCCGAGAGGGCGGAAGGACGCACTTCGAGTTCGACGCCTTCCATGCCGAAGAGCTTCTGGTACTGCTTGATCAGCGCGTTCTTGGGTTCGACCAGGATTTGCACCAGGGCGGCCTCCTCCAGTTCCTGGAGGGTGGCGACCACCGGCAGGCGACCGATCAGTTCGGGAATGAGGCCGAACTTGATCAAGTCTTCCGGTTCGACGCTGCGCAGGATTTCGCCGACCGCCTTCTTGTCGTCCTTGCTCTTGACCTGGGCGCCAAAGCCGATGCCGCCCTTCTCGGAGCGGTTACGGATGATCTTTTCCAGTCCATCGAAAGCGCCGCCGCAGACGAACAGGATGTTGGTGGTGTCCACCTGCACGAAATCCTGGTTCGGGTGCTTACGGCCGCCCTGCGGGGGAATCGAGGCGACGGTGCCTTCGATCAGCTTGAGGAGGGCCTGCTGCACGCCTTCGCCGGACACATCGCGGGTGATGGAAGGATTGTCGGACTTCCGCGAAATCTTGTCGATTTCGTCGATGTAGACGATGCCCTGCTGCGCCTTTTCGATGTCGTAGTCGCATTTTTGCAGGAGTTTCTGGATGATGTTCTCCACGTCCTCACCGACGTAGCCGGCTTCGGTGAGGGTGGTGGCGTCCGCCATGACAAAGGGCACGTTGAGGAGGCGTGCCAGAGTTTGCGCCAGCAGGGTCTTGCCGGAGCCGGTGGGACCGACGAGGAGGATGTTGCTCTTTGCGAGTTCGACGTCGTCGGCGGTCTTGGAATGGTGGCGCAGGCGTTTGTAATGGTTGTAGACCGCCACCGAGAGGATGCGCTTGGCCACTTCCTGACCGATGACGTACTGGTCGAGAATGGTGCAGATTTCCTTGGGGGTCGGCAGGTCTGATGCGCCCGGCTTGCCGGATTCGTCAGGCAATTCGTCGCGGATGATGTCGTTGCACAGCGAGATGCATTCATCGCAGATGAACACCGACGGGCCGGCGATGAGTTTCTTCACTTCGTGCTGGCTCTTGCCGCAGAAAGAGCAGTAGAGCAGTTTTTCCTGGCCGCCTTTGGACATGGTTTCCCCTTGCTGTTGAACCCGTCAGGCCGCTTCGCGCCGGGACAGGACCTTGTCGATCAACCCGTATTCTGCCGCGTCCGCCGCCGAAAGGAAATTGTCGCGATCGGTGTCCTTTTCGATACGCTCGATGGGTTGGCCGGTGTGTTCCGCCATGATGCGGTTCAGCTTGTCACGGATCGAGAGGATTTCCTTGGCGTGGATGGCGATATCGGACGCCTGGCCCTGGAAACCACCCAGCGGTTGGTGGATCATGATGCGCGAGTTGGGCAGGGCGAAACGCTTGCCCTTGGCGCCGGCGGCCAGCAGAAAGGCGCCCATGGAAGCCGCTTGACCGATGCACAGCGTCGATACGTCGGGCTTGATGAACTGCATGGTGTCATAGATCGAGAGCCCCGCAGTGACCGACCCGCCCGGGGAATTGATGTAGAAATAGATGTCCTTGTCCGGATTTTCGGCTTCCAGGAAAAGCAGTTGGGCGACCACCAGGTTGGCGGTTGCGTCATTCACGGGACCGACGAGGAAAACGACCCGTTCCCGCAGCAGGCGCGAATAGATGTCGTAGGCTCGCTCGCCGCGACCGCTCTGTTCGATCACCATGGGCACGAGGCCCAGGCCCTGCGGCTCCCAATCGCTTCCGTGCTCAATGTTCATGGCGCTTTCCTCTGTCGTGTTGCAGACGTTTGTCGGTTTTCTGACTCAGGCCTTTTGGCCCATGAGTTCATCGAAGACGGCGGCCTTGTCGCTGACCTTTGCCTTGCCCAGAACCCAGGCGACCACGTTGTTTTCGATGGCGACACCCTCGACGTCGCCCAGGCGCTGCGGTTGGGCGTAATACCAGCGCACCACTTCCTCAGGATGCTCGTAGCTTTGGGCGGTCTCCTCGACCAGGGCCTTTACCTGATCTGGCTGCGCATGGAGTTGTTCCGCCTTCACGACTTCAGCAAGAATCAGACCAAGGCTCACGCGGCGCTTGGCCTGATCGGCGAACCACTCGGGCTTGATGGGGAAGTCCTTCATCTTCATCCCCCGCTGCTCCATGTCCTGACGGGCTGCCTGGACCAGGCGCTGCACTTCCATTTCCACCAGGGCGTTAGGGATGGCAATGGGATTGACCTTGAGCAGGGCGTCCATGACCTGCTCCTTGACCTTGCCTTCGATGCGGCGCTTCACTTCGCGCCTCAGATTGGCTTCGATTTCCGCCCGCATCTTGGCGACGTCGCCATCGGCAATACCCATGGATAGCGCAAAGTCCGCATCTACCACAGGCAATTCCGGACCGAGCACAGACTTGACGGTGATCTCGAACTGCACCCTCTGACCGGCGAGATCCTTGGCGAAATAATCCGCGGGAAAAGTCATGTCGAAGGTTTTGGACTCCCCGGCCGCGAGTCCCTCGACCGCCTGTTCGAAGTCGGGAAGCATCTGACCCTGGCCGAGGATGAAACCGTAATCCTGGGCCTGGCCGCCGGCGAAGGGCTCGCCGTCCTTCTTGCCCAGGAAGTCGATGACCACGCGGTCCTCCTTGGCGGCGGCGCGGGCCACATCGCGGTAGCCGACGCGTTGCTTGCGCAGGATTTCCAGGGTTTTGTCCACTTCGGCGGCGCCCACTTCCAGGGTCGGACGCTCGATTTCGCAGACGCTGACGTCGCCCGGCACGAACTCCGGATAGACTTCGAAAATTGCCGAGAATTCGAGATGAGTGCTGCTCTCGGTGGTCTTGGGTTCGATGCGCGGGTATCCCGCGACCCGCAGCTTCTGCACCGTAACCGCATCGCCGAAGGCCCGGTCCAGAGATTCGGAGAGCACCTCGTGGCGCGCCTGGCTGCCGTATTGCTGCTTCACCAGGCTGAAGGGCACCTTGCCCGGACGAAAGCCAGGCATCTTGATGTTGCGGCCCATGCGCTTCAAGCGCTCATCGACATCCTTTTCGACGTCGGCGATGGCGATGGAGAGGTCGAGGCGGCGCTCGAGGGCGTTGGCTTGGACGGGAGTCGCTTCCATGAGAATTCCTTGTGGCTACCAGGCGAAGAAAGTAAAGCGGGCAATGATAGCACGGCCGTCCTTCCCGAGCAGGCTCAGCCCGCTGCCCGCCGGGGGCGGCCCTGGACAAGGTCGATGGCCTCCCGTAGAATGCGCGCCTCGCTACCCGGACGGGTGGCGCAGTGGCGGCATTAGCTCAGTCGGTAGAGCACTGGATTGTGATTCCAGGTGTCACCGGTTCGATCCCGGTATGTCGCCCCAAGAACACGTAGCACGCTGCCTCATGCAGCACTCGAAACCCCGGCGCCGCAAGGCTTCCGGGGTTTTTTATTACGACCTTTGTTGATGCCTGCAGTGGGCGAACGCGAAGGGCGTCAGCGCATGGTCCGGGATGTTTTTCTCCCTGCGCTCGTCGCATTACAGCGGACCTTGAGGTCACCAAACGGATTTCCTGGCGGGGTGGGCGCGACCCGCAGCGTAGACCCCCATGCGGACACTGGGCAAAGGGAAAGTTTGCCAGGAGCGGTGATTCCCTGTATTGTGCGCCGCAGCGAACTTAAGTAGTGCCGTTGTTGAGTTGGTTTTAGTTTCCGTAGTTCCTTACGGCGCCAATCCCCCGTTTTCACCTCGCCGTCTTGAATTCGCCCCTGTTCCGGGGCTTCGCCCCGTCATTTTTTATACGGAGATTCAAGACATGGCAAGCGGTATCGTCAAATGGTTCAACGATTCCAAGGGTTTCGGCTTCATCACCCCTGACGCCGGCGGCGAAGACCTCTTCGCTCATTTTTCGGCAATTCAATCCAAGGGTTTTCGCAGCCTCGCCGAAGGCCAGCGCGTCAGCTTCGACGTGACCACCGGTCCGAAGGGCAAGCAGGCCAGCAATATCCAGATCGCCTGACGGCGTCAATTTCGGCCTGGTCCATCGGGACCGACCAAGGGGGCGTGCGGCCTGCGCCCCTTCAATCCTTTCGTCGGAGCCGATCATGGCCAAAGAAGAATTGCTCGAAATGCAAGGCGTCGTGGCGGAGGTCCTGCCAGATTCCCGTTTCCTGGTATCGCTGGACAACGGACACTCCCTGGTGGCCTATACGGCTGGCAAGATGCGCAAGCATCATATCCGTATCATTGCAGGCGACCGTGTGACCCTGGAACTGTCTCCCTACGACCTCAGCAAGGGACGCATAACGTTCCGACAGATCGAGGGACGCCCCGCCGTGCCGCGGGCCCGTCGCTGATCGTTGCGGGCGGGGGCGTGCGCTGGGGACAGGTGTCCCCAGCGTGACCCAATCAGTGCGCGCTCCGGGTACTTCCAGGGGCGTTGTTGGCCCCGGTCACTGCCCTTGATCTGCGCGGGGCGAAGCTAGGCGCGCGCTGCTGCCTCGCTTCCCGACCATCGCCTCAACCGGTTTCGTTGTGCCGCGTTGTTTTGGCCGGCACCGCGATTCCGCGCGACAATTTTTTTGAAATTCTCTGATTGAAGACGAATAGGCACCGGGGCGGTGCAACGACGTGCTCGCCTTGCGGAATCAGAGGCGGGAGTTGGTTGGGGTGTCGACCGTCTCGATGGACGTCGTCGATGATCGCCGCGCTCGTCGAGTCCACCAGAAGATTGCTGTCCTCGACCGTCAGTTGCCAGTGCCCGCGGCTTTCTCGCCAGAGCGGCGGGTTGGTGGCGCTCGATCGCCGTTACGGGCGGCTGTTTGGCGCGGGGAACAGCTGCGGCGCGCGCCTGTCACAGCGTCAACGCCGGGGCCGCACAAGGCCTGCCCCTCTTTAGCCCTCGACCGGGAGACGCCATGTCCGACTCACTCTGCGAATTGACCTGCACCCCCTGCCGCGGCGGCATTGCTCCCATGAGTCTGGAGGAAGCGCAGGTCTACCTCGCGCGCGTACCCGGCTGGGGTCTTCTGGACGGTGGCCGCCGCATCGAGCGACGTTACGAATTCGCCGATTTCCGCTCTGCCCTGGATTTCGTCAATCGGGTCGGCGAACTGGCGGAATCCCAGGGGCACCATCCCGATCTCGCCTGCGGCTGGGGCTGGGTGACGGTGTCTTGGTGGACACACAAGATCGACGGCCTGCATGCCAATGATTTCATCATGGCCGCCAGGACCGACGTCCTGCAGGGGACGAACGGATGCCCCTGAGCTTCCCGCAATCGAAGAGTTTCTGTCGTTCGAATTCGTGAGTCGTCGGTGGGCTGGTGCGAAGTAACGTCGCCACTGGCTCGAACCTGCAAGGAGAAGCGACGAAGCTGAGTGAGCGCCCGACCGCGCCAGCGGGTTCGGTACCCAGCGAGCGGCCGGGTGAGCGGAAGCCTGCGAGTCCATGCAAGTCGCGCTACCACCCCGATCACAACGATTTTCGGACGTCGCATACGCGAAAGGGGCTAAAGGGACGCCCAACGGGCGATGCTGGCTCCAAAAAAGGCGGTAATCACCAGGGCCACCGGAGCGATGGCGATGAATGTCCCCACCAGCCGCGCAATGAAAGGGTGGGCGCTGGGGGTTCCTATGAAATGGCGGGCGACCAGCAGGCTCTTGAACCAGACGATGGCCGCCACCAGAAGCGGCAGCCAGGTAGCGTCGTTGAACCAGTTGCCCAGACCAAGGCTTGCGAGGGTCAGAGCCACTAGCATGAGCCAGGACGAAAAGAGTGGAGCGAAGGCGTCTTTTGGCGGATGCATCAGGTGATGATGTAGAAGAGCGGGAAGATGACCAGCCAGATGATGTCTGTGGCGTGCCAATAGCTGGCCAGAGCTTCCAGACCATCATGCTCTTTAGCGCTGTAGGCGCCGCTGACCAGCCTGGCGAGAACCCAGATCATGCCGAGGATGCCCCAGGACGCATGAACCAGATGATTGAAGGTCAGGTAGTAATAGACGGTGAAGAATATCCCGGCGCCACCGTCGATGCCGTGAGCGAGATTCCAGCTAACTTCCGCAGCTTTGCATAGCGGGTAGCCCAGAGCGACGACGAGCGCACCGCAAAGGGCGCCGATGGCTCTCTGCCGGCGGCCGTTGCGTAGGGCATTGATTGCCGCGGCGACCAGAAAGCTGCTGCTGACCATGAGGAGGGTGATCAGTGTGCCAGCCGTGCGGGAGAGTCGTTCGGCCCCCGCTGCAAAGGCATCCGGGAAATGAGCCCGGGCAATGAAGTAGATGGCGAACATCACCGCAAACTCCACGAACTCGCAGGTGATGCCCACCCAGATTCCGCGATTGCCTGGAATGTGGCGCGCTTCAGCGGGAAAGGAGGGGGCTGCGGAGAGATTCACTTGCATGGCGCCGCCTGACGATGCCAGTGCGCGCCGAAGGGAGCCTTGATCCAAATCCAAGAACCGAGCTATTGCGCGATGCTCGATTGAAATGAGTGTGCAATCTCTCACAGTCAGGATCGGTGCCGTGGAATTAACCTGTTCGCAATTCTGGAGGTGCGGCTATGGCTCTGAGCGCAAATGTAGTCTTATTCAAAAATGATTTTATTGCCGAGCTCAATGATGGTCGGCGGATCGAGCAGTCGGGGCTAGGTGCCGTTGCGCGGGAGTTGTTTGGAGCGGGAGTCCGCCCTCATCGCGTACACTTCGAGTGGCGCACCGGAACAAGCATGATCACCGCCGGCAAGCAAGCTGCGCTGCGCGCCGAAATCAGTCGCCTGGAAAAGGAAGAGCAGCGGGACAGGCGCAGCGACTACCGCGGACTGACCATCGCCGCCTGATTGATTGGGGATTCCGGAGTCGCGAACGCGTCCTCGCCCCGGGCACGGGTTCATGTAGTTCGCTCGCCGCTTTCGGTCGCTCTGCGGGCGATGCCCCGTCACCGCAGTTTGGGCCGTCCCGAGTAAAGTTGTCGCGGGGCGACCCGTGTAAATTCGGCAGCGTCGCCTCCCAGAGAAACGCCTGCAGGACCAAGACCTGAACGACAATCGGCGCCAGCGATGCTTGCGGGCTGGCCTATGCCCTGATCGGTGCCGTCTGCGGCTCTCGGGGAAATGCGCGGATTCCTCAGGGGGCGCCCGCGTGAGCTATTCCAACTATATCGGCACGGCGTCCAAAGAGCGTTGATATTCCATGTGCTTGAAGGCACCATGGGCGCATGAGCTTAGATATCCTGACACTGGCCGCTCCGCTGGAAAACCTGTTGCTTTGGGCGTTTGGCTACTTTCTCGCAATCTATCTCAGCTTTGCGCTTTTGGCTTGGATCATCGCAAGCTTGGCTGACCGGCCGATCTGCCAGCGCTCGGTGACCTTGGGACAGATTCGCGGCGAGTTGCTTCGCTCGCTGCGCTCCATCCTGCTGTTCGGCGCAGGCATCGCAGTCCCTTGGGCAATGGTTCAGGTTGGGCTGGCCGGCGTTGATGCGGGGGCCGATGTCCAGAAGGTTGTACTTGACTGCGCGTTGCTGGTCTTCTGGAACGACCTGCACTTCTACGCCGTGCATCGGTTACTGCACGCGTGGCTAGCGCGGGCGCATGCCGTCCATCATAAGTCGGTCGCGGCGACTCCTTTCGCTGCCTACAGCATGAGCGTCAGCGAGGCTGTCCTCCTCGGAAGTGTAATGCCGCTCGCCATGCTGTTGCGCGAATTCGCCTGGCAGGCACTGCTCTTCCTTCCGATCTGGTCGATTTTCATCAACACACTCTCCCACTCGAATTGTGATCTGTTTCCCCGCGTGGGCCAGCGCTCGATTCTGGGATTCATCAGGCACCACCAGAGCCACCATACCCACTATCGGGGCAACTACGGGTTCTTCTTTTGCCACCTTGATCGCATTTTCGGGACAGAGCGCCCGTTTGATCGCCAGGAAACCTCATGACACCTTTTCGTCGGACTTATCTCATCCGATCCGCCGCTTTTCTGCCCGGAGATCCTGTGGATAACCAGGAGATCGATCGGTTTATCGGCTCGATTAACAAGATGTCATCCCGCATGAAGAATCGCATCCTCGCCGAGAATGGCATTCGCTACAGGCATTACGCCCTGGATGCCGAGGGGCGATCCGTTCACTCTGTAACCTCCATGGCGGTTCGCGTCGTGGAATCCCTGCTCCACTCGGGAGGCAAACTCGACTTTCTGGCAGCTGCGACTACTGGAGGGGATTGTGCGGCCCCCGGACTTGCCAATCTCGTGCAGGGCGAAATGCACCTGCCCCCTCTGGAAACTCTCTCGGTTTCCGGCATTTGCGCCGCGTCCATCGGAGCATTCAACGCCGCAGCTCAGGCGGTGGAATCGGGCACTGCTCGCAGGGCGGTCGCGATTGCCAGCGAATTCCCCTCGCGATTGTTCAAGGCATCGCGTTTCCTGGAGCGGGACGGAGACATCGACTTTGATGCCCACTTTTTGCGTTGGATGCTATCGGATGGTGCCGGCGGGGTGCTTCTTGCTGATCGACCCGCGGATGAGGGCATTTCCCTCAAATTGAAATGGATACATCAGAAATCCTTTTCGGGCGACATGCCCACTTGCATGCAGGTTGGCATGTCGCTCGGCAACTCGCTGCCGGGATACCTGGATTACCCGACTCTGGCGCAGGCAGAGCGTGCCGGCGCCTTCGATCTAAGGCAGAACATTCGAATTCTGCCAAACCTGTTTGACGAGGGACTTCACGAATACGCGGCTCTTGTCAGGGAGGGTCAGCTTGATCCTGGCAGCGTGAGCGGGTTTCTATGTCACTATTCCTCAGAGCGGTTTCGACCCATGATGGTCAAACTGATGGAGGAGGCAGGTATTGCCATCGCGGAACACAAATGGTTCTCTAATCTGGCGACCAAAGGGAACACGGGTTCGGCGTCAATCTTCATCATGTTGGACGAGTTTCTCAGGACTCGCGGGGAGCACCTCAAGGCTGGAGATCAGGTCTTTGGTTTTGTGCCGGAGTCGGGCCGTTTCTCCGTCGCCTATTTTCTGCTCGAGGCCGTAGAACCGGGTGACCCGAAGCCGGATGCTGCCGCGGCTGGGGGTGAGCCGGAAGTCCTTACACCCGCCCTCGTGTCCCACGAGCAGAGGCCAATCGCTGAAATGCTTCGGAATCTGATGGCGATATGGCACGACTATCGTTCTCAGGTGTTTCGCACGGAGCTCGTGCGCGCAATCCTTGATGGTAACTTGAGGCTTGAGGGCTATCGCCGCTGGATGGAGTGCTGGATTCCTCAGGTTCGCGAAGGCAGCTTGTGGATGCGCCGCGCCGTTTCCAGCATGGGTCCAAATTTTCGCGATTTAGCACAATTGATCCAGACCCACGCGGGCGAAGAGCAGCTTGACTGGCAGTTGCTCTATCAGGATTACCGGGACGCCGGCGGCGGCCTGGCGGCTGAGAATCTCCGGCGCAATCCTGGCGGCGAAGCGCTCAACGCCTTCATGCACGCTTATGCAGCGCGACCTGAGCCGATCGGGCTGCTGGGTGGCATCTACATCATCGAGGGAACGGGGCAACGCATTGTTCCAACGCTGCTGCCTTACTTGAAGCGGGGACTCAACGTGAGTTCGTCGATGCTTAAGTTTGTTTCGTACCATGGGGAAAACGATCAGGCTCATATGCTGCGCTGGCTGGAGGCCGTCGATCTCGCCGCGGGTACCGACAGTTCCGCGCCGGCCCAAATCGTCGCGGTCGCCGAATGCGTGGCTGATCTATACCTTCAGCAGTGGAAGTTTGCATCTTAGGTAGAGCGAGGCTGACCATGCACAAGACCGCATTGCCCCGTCCCTATCCGGGGCTGGACGCTCCCCATAATCCTGCCGACCCCGATCCCTGGCAGGCCCTGTGGCTCGACCAATCGGTTCCGCTGACGGAGGGGGTCAAGCAAGCCTGGCTGCGCGATTCCAATACGCTTTCACGCCAGTTCCTGTTGCCCTTCGTAAGACCCGTGGCGAGGCTGGCCATCGTTTTCCTGCAGATACTGAAAACCTTCATTCCCAACTGGCTGACATCTTCACGACTGCTGCACAAGTTTCTTGCGCGGGCGCTCTCCATGTTCGCTACTCCGGAAGCCAACTGGCTGATCCTGCGGCATTTCTGGATTGGTTCGGAAAATCTGGCGTTCCTCAACGCAAACATTGAGGGGGGTGGGGTGGAAATGAACCCCCTGCGTCCGCTCGACCTGCCGGATTTGGTCGATGATCTGTTTATCAAGCATGACCTCAACCTCTTCAACTTCATTACCCGTCTCAACCTCAAGTTGCGTGCCGAGGGAAAAACCGAGATTCGGGCGGCTGCGGCGCTCGACTTCTCGATGATCTCGGACGGAGGGTGCTTCCCCATCGCTCCACAAAATGCGGGCTGGTTGAATGTGATCGACCTACAGACCTGCATCGAGCTCTTTACGCCCGTATATCAGCTATTTTTAAGCGACCACGATTTTTGGCGTTCGGTGCATTCGCTCCAACTGGACGAGACCATCGGGATTTACGCTGCTCGGGTATTGGGCCGGCCGGATGGGCTGATTCTCATCAACAACAAGCATCCCTTGGTCATTCCTCCGACCTGGACCGCGGGCTACCGCCTCGTAGTGCACGGGCTGGCGTCGGAAATGCTGCATGCGCTGCTCGTCGAAGAAAAGCGATCGCTGGGTAAGAGCCCGCGGTCCTGAGCTTCTAGACCGCTCCCGGACGTCGGCTTATCAGGCCTCGACGCCAAGAGGATTCGCGTTCGGGACGAACGTGTCCCGGGGTGAGCGCTGCGAATTCCGCTAACCCGCGTACCGCCCGGGATCGAAGAGTTCAGCCGCGAGCCGTGGGTGGGGTTCTTCGGAAAATCGCCTGTTGATCGCGTCGCGCAACGCTGTGAAGTCGGCATATCGATCCGCGAATATCCGGACGACGCGGGGTTCGAAATGACTTCCAGAAGCCGCGCAGATCAACTCCAGGGCGTGCTTGTCGCTCAAGGCGGTCCGATAACAACGATCCATGGTCAGCGCGTCGAAAACGTCCGCCAGGGCGACGACTCTCGCCACGACCGGGATTTTTTCCCCCCGTAGTCCTGCCGGATAGCCGCTGCCGTCCCATTTTTCGTGGTGGTGGAGAGCGATCGCCGCAGCCATCTGAAACAGAGGGACTTCGCTGTCGCCCAGGAGGCGTGCGCCGATCAATGGATGCTGACGCATCAACGCCAGTTCGGCCGTGTCCAGTGTGCCCGGCTTCTGCAAAATCGCGTCCGGAATGCCGATCTTTCCGATGTCATGCATTGGCGCTGCGCGGCACAATAGGGAGCATGTATCGCTATCGAGACCGACTTCGCTGCCCAAACGCGCGGCAATCTGGCCGATGCGCACGATATGAACGCCGGTATCGCCGTCCTTGAGTTCGGCCGCCTGAGCCAGCCGAACCAGGGTTTCGTGATGCGCTCTGGAGAGGTCGACCATCGATCGTCGATAATTGCGCGCCAGGACTTGGAGGTCGCAAACGGTACGGTGCATCTGCTCCAGAGTGGCTTGGGTTTGCGGCTCCAGAATTGGCGGAGCGAGCTCGAGGGGAAGGTGTCGATCGTCGAGGGTGATGATGGCCGGCATGCTCGTGAACTCCTCAGGCGGCTAGCAGAGCCTTGCGCTCCTCGGGAATCGGGAGCCAAAGTATGACGATGGTCCCGATGCCCGGCGCACTTTCGATTTCGACCGACCCGCCGTGGAGTTCGATGATCTCCTTCACCAGGCACATGCCCAGGCCGGTTCCCGGGATGTTTCCGGAAGGATCGGCGCGAAAGAAGCGCTCGAAGACGCGCGCCAGTTGGTCCACAGTCATTCCGATGCCGCGGTCCTGGACCTGAATGCCGAACCAGGATTGGCTCTCCGCCTGCCGATAATGGGTGCTGACCTGGATCTCACCGCCATTGGGCGAGTACTTGCAGGCATTGGAGAGAATATTGGTCAGGCATTGGCCGAATTTCTCCCCGTCGAGGTCGAGGTCGGGCAACTCGTTCGGGAGCGCCACGCGAATTCGGGCGGCGGATTCGTTGACCAGCATTGCCGATACGGTGTTTTCGATGATCGGCCCCGGGGACTGGCGGGATACCTTGAAATCCTTGCCGGCTCTGGCCTCTATGCGCGCGAGATCGAGCAGTTCGTTGATCAGGTTGATGAGTATCGAAGCCTGACGATTGATGGTGCCGATCATTTCGCGGCGCTTTTCGTCGCCGTACTCGCGCCGCAGAAGCAGTTCCGAGAATCCGTAGATGCTGGCCATGGGCGTACGCAACTCGTGGGCGGCGGTGGAGAGGAACTCGCTCTTCATTCGATCGACTTCGTTTTCGCGCGTCACATCTCGGAAATAGACGACTTTCTCCAACCGTCCCTTGGTGCTGACACGAATGGAGCGCTCGATGATCCGCTTGGCAGGACGCGCCAGGATCAGGGTATGTCGAAGGGCCGTTCTGGATTCACCATCCCCCGAGGCCTGGCCGTCGTTTGCCGAAACGGAGGCGAGCGAAACGTAGGGACTGGCCGCATCGCAGAGGCTGCTCATCACGGTATCGAATTCCGGTTCACGCAGGCTGATGAGGGAAAATTCGTCCAGCCCCGTCATGCGAAGGAAGGCAGTATTGACGTCGGTGATGCGCCCGTCAGCGTTGAAAGCGACGAATCCGTCCGGGCTGAGGTCGAAGATGGCGTCCAGACGTTCGGTGCGGACCTGCAGATCCGCTTCGGCCTGGATGCGCTTTGTGATGTCGTTTTGAATGCCCACGAAGTGGGTGCAGCGACCGTTGTCGTCGAAAACCGGCGCGACTGAAAGTTCGTTCCAGAACATGCCTCCATCCTTGCGGTAGTTGCGCAGGAGTACCGTTGCCGGCCGGCAGTCGCGGATTGCCTCCTTCAATTCACGGCTACCCGGTTGGTCCCGGTCGTCACCCTGGAGGAAGCGGCAATTGCGGCCGATGACGTCGCCGGAGGTATAGCCCGAGATCTGTTCGAAACCGTGATTGACGTAGATCACGGGACTGTCTGGAAGGCTCATGTCCGTGATGACGATACCATTGGTTGACGATTCGATGGCGCGCTCCCGCAGTAGCAGCATGGCTTCAGCCATCTTGGTCTCGGTGATGTCGCGCACCATCAGCGTGTAACGCCGTTCGCCGTCCACCGTGGTTGCGCCCACCGAAACGGCGACCGGGAACGGTTCGCCGCCGGCCCGACGGGCGATCGCCTCGAAGCGGGCGGTCGCGGTTGCGGCACTGCCGATCGTGGAGATGACCTCCTCCAACTGAGCGACATCGTAATTGTCGATAAGGGTTTCCAGGCGCAGACCGAGAATATCCTCACCGACCCGGCCGAAGATGCTCTCGGCCGCAGGATTGGCAGATTCGATCCGGCCCCAGCCATACACGGTCAGGATGCCGTCCGGTGCCGACGACAATACCGAGAGCAGTCGAGTTTCGCTGTTGCGCAACTGCGCCGTCATGGCATTGGCAATCTGATAGGCGCGATTGCGTGTTGCCGTCAGGTTGAAGAACAGGAGAGTAATCACGCCGGTCAGCAGGACGCCGATCACCAGGGCCGGGGTCGACTTGCCGTGGGCAAAGGCGGCATCGAAGCCTGGAAGACTGTCGCTGCGCAGGGTCCAAACGGTTCCGCCGATTTCCAGAAGACGTTCGCCATGGAGACTGCCTTTGGCGGTGTCCACCTTGTGGCTTGCAAATAGCAAATGTTTGGGTGCGGGGTCCGTGCCGTCGTAGATTTCGACGGTGATCTCCAGATTCGCCATGTCGAGAACGCTGCCGATCAAGTCGCGCGCCCGGACGGGTACATAGACGAATCCCTGCAGGGCCTCACGGCGCTCTTCTACGGAGGAGCGAGCCAGGCCGCGGCGATAGACCGGAAAGTATTGAAGGAAACCAGGCTGGATATCCTGCTTGGTTTCCTGAACGAGGGTGATCATGTGACTGAGGCTGGGCTCGCCACTGTCGCGGGCCGCTTCCATGGCGGCGCGGCGGATGTCTTCTGAAAACATGTCATAACCGAACGCGCGGACGTTGCGACCCCAGAAGGGCTCAAGGTAGAGCACCGGAAAGTATGCCGGGCGCTGAGGCGAATCCGGGCGGACCGTGTATTCCGCAAAGCCTTCGCCGCGCACCAGGGCGATATGCTGATCCCTCTCGGCGGAGCTGACCCGGGGCGCGTAGCCGACCCCCAGGAGACCAGGATAGGTCTCGTCGATCTTGAGGGCGCCCACGTATGCGCGCCATTGATCCCGATTGACGGAGCCATTGACATTGAAGAGCGCCGCGCCCCCCCGCAGAATCTGTTCGTGACTCTGGACACGGCGCTGAAGGTTCCCGGCAATTTGGTCGATCATGCCGTCGAAGCGGGCCTTTGCGGCACTCTTCCCGCTTTCTACGCTGTATCGCCATGCCGCGCCGGTAATGGCGAGTCCGCTCAGAAGCACCACCGCGGAGAACAACCAGGGGGGGGCCTGACGCAACATGTGATGCAGGCTCGCCAATGTATGCAAGGTACGGTTGGGCATTTCAGCCGGCCTCCAGGTTCTGGCAGGTGAAAGAGTCAGGCGGCGTTGGCCGAAGCTTCTTCGAGGAAGCGTTCGACCTTGTCCATCAGTTCCAGGGGTGAGAACGGCTTGATCAGATAGGCGTCCGCACCGGCTTTTTTTCCGGCGTCGATGTCGGCTTGCTGGCCTCGGGCGGTCAGCATGATGATGCGGGTCCGCCGATGGGAGGCGTGCTGCTTCAACTTGGCGCAGACCTGCAGTCCATCCATGCTGCCGGGCATCATGATGTCCAGAAGCATGACATGGGGTTGAAACGCCACGGCCTTGTGGTAGCCGTCGTCACCGTTCTCGGCTTCGTGGAGCTCGTAGTCGCTGAACTCCAGAGTCATGGTGATCAGTTTGCGAATATCCGGCTGATCTTCGACGATAAGGACGCGGGGGCGCATGATTGACTCCTTGGGTTGGCGTTAGGATGACGGGGAAATCCCGCCACTGTCGCTTCGCTTCCTGCGCATACGCTGCATGATGGTGGCCATGTCTTTTGCGTAGCGCTGGGCCTGCTGGATATCTAGGGCTTCGTCCCCCTGGGAAGGCGCACCAGTCGGAATCTCCAGCGTGAATTCGACGTTGTCGTCGCCGCTGCGCAAGGCGACCGAACCGCCATGAAGAGCAAGGATACGCTCGCACATTGGCAGCCCCAGGCCCGGGCCACCCCTTGGCGTTTCCTCCTGAAGCTTCCCGACGAGGGCCTTGGCGGGCATCTTCTTTTCCTTGATGTACTGCGCCACCATGTGGAACGGAACGAAAATCGTTTTCTCGTTGAGTTGGCGGGATGCAAAGAGCCCATGGTTGCGGAAATAGAGGATCACGTGCGTACCCGTGCAGCGCAGGGCGATCTCCAGTTGGCTTTCTTCGCGTGAATAGCGGGCCGCATTGGCGATCAGCTCGCGTAACGCCTGGGTCAGCCAGGGACGGCTGCCATAGACCGGAGGCAACTCCTGATCCAGACCATCCAGGTGAAGGCGCAGACGCTTGCTTCCGATCATTCTGCTTTCCGCGTCGAGCACTTCTTTGATCATGGTGGCGATGGGCAAGCGCTCTCGATCTACCAGAAGCGCCGTCCGGAAGAGTTGGGAAAGGCCGTGCATGCGCTGAAATCCGCTACCCATGGTCTGCGCCTCGGCAGCCAGCGCCGCGATCGCTTCCCGCTGCTCGGTCGGAAACGCGTCCGGCAATTTCCGGGTGATTGCTTCAGCCTGGCGGACGAATCGCTCCAGCGGGCCGGCAAGGTCCATGGCCATGAAATCAAAGAAATTCTTGAGCGTTGTTTCGTAAAAGGACCGTTCCTGCACGTCCTGGAGGGTGACGGCAAAGGTATTTGGAATGGGCAGCGGCATCACCTGGGCCACTTGCTTGGAGGAAGTGCCCCTGTCACTCTCCGTGGCAACGTGTGCAGGCGCTTCGACGTAGCCGGCAACGAGATCGAACAGGGCCTTCAGGATGCGGGCATCTGGAAAGGGCTTGCCGACGACTGGCTTGAAGAGGCGGGAACCAGCACCGTTGGCGTACTGGACTACGCCTTGGGGATTGACGATCACCACGCCATCGCCCAATGCGTCGAAAAAGGTGGCCATGACGGGATTCATCTTGCGTTTTGCCTCTGTAGGAGCCACAGGTCGTGGTATGCCATCACCAGATTGAGCAAGGCAGCCACATTCAGGGGTTTCTGAATCAGGGCAACCCCAGGTGGAAAGCCACCGCGTTCCGCGATTTCATGATCATCCAGTGCGGTGATCACGACGATCTGCATCGGCTTTTTGAATGCCGTGGCGCCAAGCGTCGAGAGGAGCTGGAAACCTTCGGCGTCCGGCATGTCGAGATCGGCAACGAGCAGTTGAGGCCGATGTTCGCCAATTCTGAGGAGTGCCTCGGTACCGTTTCTCGCAACCCGTACGTGAAGGGCGCGTTGGACCGCAAGCAATCGGCTTTGTAGCGTTCGATCCTGGAGCGCATCGCTGCTGACAAGGAGGATGTCGAAGACTTCGGCGGATCCCACGCTTTCCCATTGGCGCTTTCGCAGGATGGCTTCGATTGAATCCCGCAAGATGCGCCGGTGCCCGCCGGGGGTCTTCCAGGCGCGCAGGTGACCTTCCTCGACCCAGATTTGGGTAGTCCGAACGCTGACGCCCAGCAATTTTGCGGCGTCGCGAGTCGAGAAGGTATCGGCGGGGGTGGAGGGTTCCATGGCGAGTTCCGGTGTCTGGTTATATTTTTATCAGAAATATCATAAATGTCAACCGTGCGCAAAACAATAAAAACGATGCAGCGTAAACGACTGCGAGCCTCGCTGGCCTGGATGCGGGTGGGAGCCAAGGGGGCGTTCGCTTTTGCAGCGATTCAGGACCCCGTGCTTGGCGAGGCTGACATTCAGCCGTGATCGCTACTGCCCGCCCTGCGCGACCGCAGTGAGTCCGCTGGTCGTGCCCGCTTCTGACCTAAGCCTCGAAGGATCCGGCCTGGTTGCGGATCCAGTCGGCGGCGATTCGTACCGCAGGGCGGGGCGCGACCGCTTCCTGGATCAGCCAGAAAGCGTAGCCGCTTGGGCAGGGTGGTTCGGGGGTGGTCAGTCGTATCAGAAGACGCTTTTCGATCGGGTCGCTGATCAGGGGCAGGCGCCCGAGGGCGAGTCCCTGGCCGGCCAGGGCGGCGAGAATCACCTGGTCGTACTGGTTGAAGCGGATGATGCTGCGCGGGGCGGCGTCCTGCCATCCCTGGGCGGCTAGCCAGGGCTTCCATTGCAGCCATGGGCGCTGGTGGTCCTCATAGTCGAGCAGGTTCAGGGAGGCGAAATCGGTGGCGGCAGCGAGTCGGTCCAGGCCTAACACCGGGCTGGCCACGACGCCGATGTTTTCCGCGAAGAGCAGCGTGGCACCGGCGGGCGCGTCTTCCGCCCGACAGTAGCGAATGCCGAGATCCATGCCCTCCCGCCCCAGATCGGCGACCCGGTTGAGGGCGAGCACGCGCAGATCGATTTCCGGGTGGCTGGCCTGAAAACTCCCCAGGCGGGGCAGCAGCCAGAGGCTTGCGACCCCGACGCTGGCGGTGACGGTGACCGGCCGCTCGGCGGGGTGGAGAGCGGCCACGGCGTCTTGAATCCGCCGCAGCGCGGGTTCCACCTGGCGGAAAAGCGCCTCGCCTTCGGGCGTGAAGGCGATGGCCCGGTGGCTGCGGATGAACAGCCTGCAAGCGAGGGCGTCTTCCAAAGCAAGTATCTGCCGGCTGACGGCCGACTGGGTGAGGTGCAGTTCTCGGGCAGCCAGGGTGATGCTCTGGTGGCGCCCGGTGACTGCAAAACCTCGCAAGAGGTCGAGGGAGGGGAGGCGAGGGGTGCGGTCCGGGCTCAAAATAGATTCCAAAATGGAATGGATGGTGTTCCGTATTTTCGTTTGAGTGCGTTCTTGAAAGCTACTTTAATCACCAACATGCATTTACACAAATCATGGGTAACAGAGGAGGCGAGCGTGCAACGAAGCGCGGACGATCAAGCCTCAGGGGCGCGCGTTGCGCTGCCCACGGCGGACGGACAAGAACTCACCGGAGATCTCTGGCTGCCGCCCGCTCGGCCTCGAAGCGGCATCGTGGTCATCAATCCCGCGACGGCGGTCAAGGCTGCCTATTACCATCGTTTCGCCCGCTTTCTCGCCGGCAATGGTTATGCCGTGCTGACCTACGACTATCGCGGCATCGGCGCCTCGCGTCGCCGACATCCGCGCGCGACGCCGACCTTCGACAAGTTTTCCTGGGGGGCCTACGACTGTGACGCCGCGCTGCGCTGGAGTCAGGAAGCCTTTCCCGCTCTGCCGCTGCACGTGGTCGCCCACAGCATCGGCGGCTTGCTGGTCGGCCTTGCCGCGCATGGCAGACATGTGCGTCGATGCCTGACGGTGGGCGCCCAATACGCCTTTCGCCCTGACTACGCCGCGCCGCGGAGGCTCGGCATGGGATTGCGCTGGCACCTCCTGATGCCCCTCCTGACGGCGATCTTCGGCTATTTTCCGGCACGCGCCCTCGGCTGGCACGAAGATCTGCCCGCGGCTGCGGCCTACGAATGGGCGCGGCGTCCGGCGCGCTTGGAGGACTCGTATCGCCATCATTGGCGGCACGGTGGTGACCCGCTGCGGCATTTTCCGAACATGGGCGGCGATATTCTGGCCATCGGGCTGGCCGATGATCCCTTCGGCACGCCGCAGGCCCTGGAACGTCTGCTCGCCTATTTCATCAACGCGCAGCGCACGCGCGTCGAGATCGATCCGGGCGCGCTGGGTCTTGGCGAGATCGGCCACTTCGGCTATTTCCACGAGCGCTTCGCCGCCACCTTGTGGGCGGACGCGCTGGCTTGGTTGCGCGATGGGGTCGTGCCGCCAGGGGCGGCGGTTCGCTTACCGGCGGGAACCGGATCGCAGGGAGGGCGCCATGAGCGCCACTGGTAGCCGGCGCGACTTTCTCGTGCTTGTGCTGGCCGGTGGCGCGGTGATGGGGCTTACCCTCGGCGTGCGCCACGCCTTCGGCATCTTTCTGCTGCCGGTGAGCGTCGAGCATGGCTGGCCGCGGGAGACCTTCAGCTTCGCCATCGCCCTGCAGAACCTGGTGTGGGGCGCCGCGCAGCCCTTCGTCGGCATGCTCGCCGACCGCCGGGGAGCGTGCGCGATCATCGTCGCCGGGCTGATCGCCTACGCCGCCGGGCTCGCCGGCATGGCCTGGGGCAGCACCCCGCTCGGCTTCACCCTGGCGGCCGGACTGCTGGTGGGGTTGGCGCTGGCCTGCACCACCTTCGGTGTCGTCTACGGCGCCCTCAGCCGCCTGGTTCCGCCCGAGCGCCGCGGCTGGGCCCTCGGGCTGGCGGGGGCCGCGGGGGGACTCGGGCAGTTTCTCCTGGTGCCGGCCGCCCAGTTCCTCATCGATGCCCTCGACTGGAACGGCGCGCTCCTCGTCCTCGGCTTCGCCAGCCTCGCCTTGCTGCCCCTGGCCCGGCGCCTCGACGACGCCCCGGCCTCGGCGGCGGAAGCCAGGCAGAGCCTTGCCGCCGCACTGCGGGAAGCCTTCGCCCACCCGGGATTCCGTCTGCTGCTCGTCGGATTCTTCGCCTGCGGCTTCCATCTGGCTTTCGTCGCCAACCATCTGCCGTCCTATCTGCGGGACGAGGGGCTGGCTCCCGCCGCCGCGGTATTCGGCCTTGCCCTCATCGCCCTGGCCAATGTGGCGGGCACCTACGCCCTGGGTCTCCTGGGCGGCCGCTACCGGCGCAAGCTCCTGCTCGCCGGCATCTATGGCCTGCGCTCCCTGAGCATCGCCGCTTTCTACTGGCTTCCCCTCACGCCAGCCAGCCTCTACGCCTTCTGCGCCGTGATGGGCCTCGTCTGGCTGGGCACCGTTCCACTCACCAGCGGCGTTCTCGCCCAGATTTTCGGCGTCCGCTATCTCACCACCCTGTTCGGATTCGTTTTTTTCGGCCACCAGTTGGGGGCCTTCCTCGGCGTCTGGCTGGGGGGCCATCTCTTCGACCTCACCGGCTCCCACGGCCTCATGTGGCAATTGAGCGTCGCCATCGGCCTGCTCGCCGTGGCCTTGCACGCGGCCATTCCCGACGCCGCAATTCGCCCCGTTGCCGGAGTCCGGGCATGAGGCGAAGTATTGCGCTCGCCCTGCTGCTGGTTACCCTGGTCGGATTCGCTCTCTGCGCCTATCTCGACCCCCTGAACGCCTGGCGCTGGACGCTGCTGACCAGCCTCTGCGCCTGAGGCTGCGGCGCGACCCCGGGGTGGCCCGAAGCAAGGTGGAATCAAGCCTGCTCAGGTCAGGGCGCTGCGAACCAGGCCGAGGACGGCGCAGGCGGCGATCACCCGCAGGATGTCCTGTTTGTACTTCCACAGGGCGATGAAGGCGGCCAGGGAGAGCAGGGCGGCGAAGCCTTCGAAGCCGCCGGAAAAGGGCGCCGCGGCCGTGGCCCGGGGCCAGATGACGTGCCAGCCGAAAAAGAGGGCGAGATTGAGGATGACGCCCACCACGGCGGCGGTGATGCCGGTCAGGGGGGCGGTGAATTTCAGGTTGCCGTGGGTCGATTCCACCAGGGGGGCACCCGCCAGAATGAAGATGAAGCTCGGCAGGAAAGTGAAGAAAGTGGCCGTCGCGGCGCCTGCCAGTCCCGCCAGGAGCAGGGCGTCTGGACCGAAGACCTGCTTGCTCCAGGCGCCGACGAAACCGACGAAGGAGACGACCATGATCAGCGGCCCGGGCGTCGTCTCGCCGAGCGCAAGACCGTCGATCATCTGGGGGCCGCTGAGCCAGCCGTAGGTTTCGACGCCGCCCTGATAGACGTAGGGCAGCACGGCATAGGCCCCGCCGAAGGTGAGCAGGGCCGCCTTGCTGAAAAATTCGCCCATGGCGCGCAGCACGGGCTGCTCGAGGGCCAGCAGGGCGGCGCCCCAGAGGGTCAGCGAGACGGCGAGCAGGCGGATCAGATAGGTCCAGCGGAAGCGCGCGTGGGGCGGAGGCGGGGTGTCGTCGTCGATGAGCGCGGGCCCCAGCGTCTTCCCGCTCGCGCCGTGGGCGCCGCCGACCCGGAACTGGTCGGGAAGGAGGCGACCGCCGACGAAGCCGAGCAGGCCGGCGCCAAGGACGATGGCGGGAAAGGGGACGGTGAACGCGAAGATGGCGACGAAGGAGGCGGCCGCCATGGCCCACAGCAGGGGGTTCTTCAGAGCGCGGGAGCCGATCCGCCAGGCGGCGAAGACGACGATGGCCACCACCGCCGGCTTGATGCCGGAGAAAATGCCCTGCACCGGACGCCATTCGCCGAAGGCCATGTAGAAGTAGCTCAAGGCGGCGAGGATGAACAGCGAGGGCAGTACGAAAAGGGTGCCGGCAACGATGCCACCCCAGGTGCGGTGCAGCAGCCAGCCGATGTAGATGGCCAGTTGCTGCGCCTCGGGGCCGGGCAGCACCATGCAGTAATTGAGGGCGTGCAGGAAGCGCTGCTCGCTCAGCCAGCGGCGCTTCTCTACCAGCTCCTGATGCATGATGGCGATCTGCCCGGCGGGACCGCCGAAGCTGATGAAGCCGAGCTTCAGCCAGTAGCGGAAGGCTTGCAGGAAGGAGGGGTGGGCGGGTCGATGGTCGGCGGGGGTCGGGGGAGTCATGGGGGGCCTCGGCGCCGGTCCGCGTGATTCCCGCAGGGGAGTCCGCCCGGCCCGGCCGGACTCTATCGGTCGGCCGGGCATTGATCAAGGAGTTCCCGGTCCTGCTCTTGCGGCGGGACTCCCCGGCTGATCCGTCCGAAGCGCAGGTACAGCGCGGGCACCACGATCATGTTGAGAACCGTCGAACTCGCCAGCCCGAAAAGGATGACCACCGCCATCGGCGACTGGATCTCGCTTCCCGGCTGGCCGGCGGAGAGGGCCAGGGGGACGAGGGCGAGGCCCGCAGCCAGCGCGGTCATCAGGATCGGCAGCAGGCGCTCCTCGGCGCCGCGCATCACCGCCTCGCGGGGATCGCGCACCCCCTCCAGTTCCGCCAGGTGGTGGATGTGGGCGATGAGCATCACCCCGTTACGGGTGGCGATGCCCAGCAGGGTGATGAAACCGATGAGGGAGGCGATGGAAATCACGCCGCCCGTGACGAAGACGCCGGCCACGCCGCCGATGATCGCCAGGGGCAGGTTGAGCATCACCAGCAGAGCGTCCCGGGCGGTTCCGAAGGCGACGAAGAGCAGGAGAAAAATGCCGACGATGGCTGCCAGTCCCAGCATGGCCAGGGTCCGCCCGGCCTCCTCGGCGCTCTCGAACTGGCCGCCGTACTCCACGTGGTAGCCCGGCGGCAGGCCAACGCGCGCGGCCACCCCGCTGCGGATGTCGGCGACCACGCCCGCCAGGTCGCGGCCGGCCACGTTGGCCATCACCACCATCTTGCGCTGCACGTTCTCCCGGGTGATGAAGTAGGGCGCCCGGTCGTTGCGGATATCTGCCAGGGCGGCGAGAGGCACGCGGGCGCCGCCTGCGGTGGTCACCAAGGTGGCGCGGATCGCCTCCAGGGACGCCTTGTGGGCGGGATCGAAGCGCACCGTCAGATCGTGGCTGCCCTGCCCCTGCTGCACCCGGCTCACCGTCATTCCCGAAAACGCCGTCTCGACGGTCTCGGCCACCTCTCGCACCGACAGCCCGTGGCGGGCCAGGGCGTCGCGGCGAAAGCGCAGGGTCAGGAAGGGAACGTCGCTCTGCTGCTCGTCGGAGACGTCGACGGCACCGGGAACCGCCTGCACCAGGGCCTTGATTTCCGAAGTCAGGCGGCGCAATTCGTCGAGGTCGGGGCCGAAAATCTTCACCGCGATGTTCGAACGGTTGCCCGACAGCATGTGGTCGATACGATGGGAAATCGGCTGACCGATGACCACCTGGGTTCCCGGCACGGCGGCCAGGTCGCGGCGCAGGGCGGCGAGGAAATCCTCCTTGCTGCGTTCCCCCATGCGCAGGGTGACCTCCATTTCCGATGCCGACACGTCCATGGCGTGCGGGTCGCCCTCGGCACGGCCGGTGCGGCGCGCGGTGGCGAGCACTTCCGGATGGGAGAGCAGAATCTCCTCGACCATCTGGCCGAGGCGGTTTGACTCTTCCAGCGAGGTTCCCGGCAGGGTGGCCGTGCCGACCGTCAGGGTTCCCTCGTTGAAGTCGGGCAGGAAGGCACGGCCAGCTAGGGCGAGGCCGGCCAGGGCGGCGGCCAGCAGGACGACGCTGGCGAGCGCCACGCCCCGCCAGCGGTCCAGGCTGACGGCGAGGAGACGGCGGTAGCGCAGGCGCAGGGCGTGGACGACACGCGTTTCCACGTTTTCGCGGACGATGCGTGACGCCGGCAGGAAAAGGGCGGCCAGGACGGGCGTCACCGTCACCGCCACCAGCAGGGACGCCGCCAGGGAGACCACGTAGGCGAAGCCCAGGGGAACCATCAGCCGGCCCTCGACGCCGCCGAGGAAGAAGAGGGGCAGGAAGACCAGCACGATGATGAGGGTGGCGAACACGATGGAGGCCTGGATTTCCCGGGTGGCGGCGAAGACCACCGGGACCGTGTCCAGACGCTCGCCCTCGGGGCGCTGCCGGTTCTCGCGCAGGCGGCGGACGATGTTTTCCACCACGATGATGGCGTCGTCCACGAGGGCGCCCAGGGCGATGGCCATGCCCCCCAGGGTCATGGTGTTGATGGTGGCTCCCAGGGCCTGCATGGCGAGGATGGCGGCCACCAGGGAGAGGGGCAGGGCAACCAGGGTGATGGCGGTGGCGCGCGCCGAGAGCAGGAAGGCGAAGACGATGGCCACCACCAGGATGGCGCCGTCCCGCAGGGCGGCGAGCAGATTGTCGATGGACGTGCGGATGAAATCCGCCTGGCGGAAGATGTGGCGCTCGATGCGCATGCCCTCGGGCAGGCCGGCCTGGATTTCATCAAGGCTACGGTCGAGGCGGTCGGTAAGTTCCAGCGTGTTGGCGGCGGGCTGCTTCTGGATGCCCAGTACGACTGCCGGCCTGCCGTTGTGGGAACCGACGCCGCGCCGCGGTGCGGCGCCGATGCCGACATCGGCAACATGGCGCACCAGGATCGCCTGACCCTGCCGCAGCTCGACGACGGTGTCGGCAATGTCCTCGACGACGTCGATGCGGCCCAGGCCCTGGATCAGGTATTCCTGGCCGGATTCCACGTAGAACCCCGCCGAGGCGTTCTGGTTGGCCTCCCGCAGGGCCGCGCTGACCTGATCCAGGGTCAGTCCGTGGGCAGCGAGTCGATCCGGCTTCACCGTCACCTGGAACTGCATGGTCTCGCCGCCGATGGGCAGCACCTCGGCGACGCCGGGGACCGCCAGGAGCCGTCGCTGCAAGACCTGATCGGCGGTTTTTTTGAGGGTCAGGCCGTCGTGGCGGTCGGACGTCAGGGCGATGAAGAGAATCTCGCCCATGATCGAGGCCGCCGGGGTCATGGCCGGCGCTGCGACCTCCGGCGGCAGCGAGGCACGTGCCACCTGCAGGCGCTCGGCGACCACCTGGCGCGCGCGGTAGGGGTCGGTTCCCCATTCGAACTCGACAGTGACCACCGCCAGGCCGATCTTGGTGGCCGAACGCACCCGGCGTACCGCCGGAGCGCCGTTGAGGGCGGTCTCGATGGGGAAGGTCACCAGGCGCTCGACCTCGGTCGGCGCCATGCCGTGGGCTTCGCTGACTACGGTGACGGCGGGCGCCGTCAGGTCGGGAAAGACGTCCACCGGCGTGCGTGTGGCCTGCCAGCCGCCCCAGAAGAGGAGCAGGACGCCGGCCAGGACGACGAACAGCTTGTTGCGCAGGGACCAGGCGATGATGTGGCCAATCATTTTCTCTCCCCGTCAGTGAACGTGGCCGTGGCCGATGTCGCCGCTGCGGCTGGCCGCCAGCTTGACGAGATAGGCACCGCGGGAAACCACACGCTCGCCGGGGCGCAGGCCCTCCACGACTTCGATCCAGTCCCCGTCGCGGGCGCCGGTGCGAATGGCGCGGCGCTCGAAGGCTTCGCCGTGGCGCATCACGAACACCGTCGCGACGCCGCTTTCGTCGAGCAGGGCGGAGCGGGGTACGGCGACCGCCTGGCGGGCGGCGGCGAGGAGCACCTGGCCCTTGACCGCCATGCCGATGCGCAGGCGCTCGTCCGGTTGCCGTACCTCGAAGACCACGGGAAGGGTCCGGGTGACGGCATCCACCGCACCGCCAACGGCGACAAGGCGCCCGTTGCGGCCGGGGGCGACTTCGAAGGACTCTTCGATGCCGTCCACCTGGAAGGAAGCGCCGACAGGCGATTGCAGGCGGGCCGCATCCACCTCGGCGACACGCAGTTGCAGCCAGAGCGCCTTGCGGTCGGCAATGTGGAAGAGCGGCGCCCCCTCCTGGACGTAGGCTCCCGGGGTGACGCGCACATCCACTAGGGTGCCGCCCACCGGCGCCCGCAGGGGAACGCCGCCGCCACCCCCGCCGTACTGGGCGACGCGGGCCTCGGCCGCCCCCTGCCGCGCCCGCGCCGAATCCTCGGCGCCGCGGGCGACGAGCAGTCGCTTCTCGGGGATCGCTTCCTCTCTGTACAGGACTTCCATCCTCTGCCGCTCCTGCTCGGCCAGCTCGAGTTCGATGCGCGCCTGACGCGCTTGCGCGGCGAGGGTGGCGAGATCGGTGTCGCCCCCCAGGCGCGGGGCGAGATAGGCCAGCACCTGGCCCTTCGCGACAGCCTGGCCGAGGATGGGAAAGGCCCCGGCGGCCTTGATCTGACCGGCGGCGGCCGCGGTGATCAGCGCTTCGCCGTCGGGCCGACCGGTCAGGGAGCCGGACGCCGCGACGGCGGTGCGCAGCGTCCGCCGCACGGCCGGCGCGGTGGCGAAATCGACCTTCCACTGCTGCTCCTTGGTAAAGGCGACGCCGTCCGCCATCTCCGCCACCGGCGCGGCATCGGCGCTCTTGCGGTCGGCATAAACGGTGAAACTTCCCATGATGTGGCGGACCGAAAAGGCGGGCGTCACGACCTCGATGGCGAGATCCCGCTCGCCACCATGCCGGGGCGTCGCTCGCGGCCGGAAGATGCCGGGCTGGCTGGGGCCATCGACGGAAAAGCGTTCCTCCGGCCCGGCTCCACCGGAGAGCACCAGCGTTACCGTGCCGGCAGCGAGCGCCCGGAAATCCGCAAGAGTGGTGAGGTGGGCGGCGAAAGCCGACTCCTCGCCGACCACCAGGCGGGGAAATTCGACGAAAAGCTCGGTCTGGGCGCTGTAGTGGGTGAGTTTTTCGGCGGCGCCGCCCTCGCCGTGGGCGTGCTCATCGCCGCGGGCATGTCCATGGTCGCCCCCCTGCGCATGGCCAGCGGAATCGGTGGCGTTCTGGGTGGCATGAGTATGGCCGGCCGCGGCGGGGCCGGTATTGGGGCGCTCGCACGCGCTCAACGAGAGGGCGCACAGGGCACCGATCAGGATCTTGTTCATTCTGGAATCCTCGACGGGATGGGTCCATTGCTGCGTTCTTGGGAGTGTCCGGCGCAAAGCGACGGTGCGGCAGGCTGACTATTGCAAGGAGGTGCGCCCCAGGCAGGCGACCTCCCGCAGGCGCCAGCGGACTCGGGATGGCGCCAATTGCGGGGCGAGCTACGGAGTCGGGACAAGTGGCCAGTTGAGGCTGTTCGGATCATGGGCGGACGCTCCCGCTCACAAGGTCGTATTCGATGCGCGCCTGGCGCGCTTTCCAGTCCAGTTCGAGGGCGCCGATCTCGGTGTCGAGGGCGCCCCGGTAAGCGTCGAGGAGTTCCAGCAGCGACGATTCGCCGCCGCGGTATGCGGCCTCGGCGATGCGCAGCAGGGCCGGTGTCTCGCTGCGGGCCGCCGCCCGGTAATCCACGGCTGCGGCGACCAGGCGCTCCAGTTGCCGATGCAGGCCTCGCAGCTCGCCTTCCGCGCGGGCCAGGGTCAGGCCGTACTCGCCGCGGGTTTGCAGGGCTTGGGCCCTCGCCCGCTGACGCTCCGCCTGCTGGCGGTCGAAGAGTGGCAGGGGCACGGAGACTTCGAGCATCAGCGCGGTTTCCCGGCCGAATTCGTTTTCCGTGCGCTTCGGCCCGACGCCGAGGGTGAGTTCGGGAATCCAGCCGCGGTCGGCGGCGCGGCCGTCGACATCGGCGGCTTCCGCCCGGCGCGCCAGCACCTGCAGGTCCGTTCGCCGCTCCAGCGCGAGCAATCCCTCGGCGAGGGGAGGTGGCGCCGCGGGCTGCAATTCACCCTCCAGGGACGGCAGTTCGCCGGAATGACCGATCAAGGAGGCCAGGCGGCGGGTCGCGCGATCCTGTTCGCCGCGCGCCGTGGTCAGGCGCAATTCGGCGTTCTGTCTCTCCCGGGCCAGGCGGCGGCGGTCGTAGCCGGAGGCCTCGCCGGCCCGGGCCAGCCGTTCGACGGTGGCGGCGATGGACCGGAAGCGGGCGACCCAGGCTTCGGTGGCGCGGACGACTTCCTGCTGGAAAAGCGCTTCGTGAAAGCGCAGCCGGATTTCGGCGCCCCACTCCTCCAGCCGTCGGAGGCTGTCCGAGCGGGCGGCCTCCACCCGCAGGTCGGCCGCCTCCCGATGCAGGCCGCGGCGACCCGCCAGGTCGAAGGTCTGAGACAGCGTCCAACTGTCTTCCCGGGCTCCGCTGGATCCCCGTCCGCGTTCGCGGCTGTAGGCCAGGAGCGGGTTCGGCGGGAGGCCCGCGGAGATGGCGTCGGCACGCGCGAAATCCTCCCGCGCCGTGTTCAGATCGGACAATTCGGGGCGCGCCAGACCCCGGCGGAGCGCTTCGCCTTCGCTGAGCGCGCTGTGTTGCGCCGCCACTGCCAGCGGCAGGGCGAGCAGGGCAATGGAGACAAGTCGTCGCATCGCAACCCTCGGAAAATGACCATGAAACGAGGATGCCGAGCTTCAGCCACCCAGGCGCGAGTCCTGGCGCGGGGCGAGCCGGGCCGGCCGTTCAGGCGGCGGCGAGGGGAGGACGGTCGAAGAGGGGGGGAATGCGGGATGAGAAGCTACGGCTGGGGGCCGGCGCCGGGATCCCGGAGGGCGCTGCGACCGCGCCCCCGCTCACTTCGGCGATGAAGAGGGGAAACACCGGATGGCAGTGGCCGTCCCGATGTTCGCCTCCCGTCGGCTCATGGACACCCCCGCCGGCGTGATCCGCCTGGGCGTCGAAATGATGATCGTGGTCGTGATCGTGGCCGTGGCTGTGTCCAAGATCGTCCCCATGATCGTGACCCTGTGAGTCGGCGTGGGAGTGGAAAGCGAGGCTCGGGGCGGCGTCTTCCCAATGTCCATGCAGCGCGGCTGCCGCCGCCCAGGTGATCTGGATCGGCAGGAGAAACATGATCAGGATGGCCAGGGCGCGACGCATGGGCCGGATTGTAGCGCCGTCCCGCGCGTTGGTGCGGGCGAAATGCGGGCGGCCTGGCGGCTGGCCGTTCAAGCGCCCTTGCCGCCTCAGGCGAGCGGCGCCACCGCCTTGATCTGGGCCCATAGCCGCAGTCCCGGCTCCACCGCGAGCTCCCGCCGGGAGCGCTCGGAGATGCGCGCCAGGAGACGGCTCTCGCCGACCTGCATCTGGACCAGCACGTGCCCGGGTTGGTGGGTCGGCGCGGTGGCGAGAACGGTGGCGGGTAGCAGGTTGGTGATGCTGGTGCCCATTGGCCGTTCGAGGGCGAGGCTCACGTCGCGGGCATAGATGCGGCAGCGCAGGCGGCTGCCTGCGGGTTCGGGGCGCTGGGCGACGAGGATGTGGCCGCCGGGAAATTCCAGGCGCGACAGGTGATCGGCCTCGTGGGACGCAAGCATCGTGTCGAGGACGACGCCGGCGTTGTCGGAAAAGGCCGCCGGCAGGTCGATGCGCGCCAGAGTCTCGCCCAGGGGGCCGCTGGCGACCACCCGGCCGTCGTCCAGCAGGACCAGATGGTCGGCCAGGCGGGCGACTTCGCCGGGGGCGTGGCTGACGTAGACGACGGGGATGGACAACTCGGCGTGCAGGCGTTGCAGGTAGGGCAGGATTTCGCGCTTGCGCTTCAAATCCAGCGCCGCCAGGGGTTCGTCCATGAGCAGCAGGCGTGGCGCGCTGAGCAGGGCGCGGGCGATGGCCACCCGCTGTCGCTCGCCGCCGGAGAGGCCGGCCGGTGGTCGGTCGAGGAGGGCGGCGATGCCGAGCAGATCGGCGACCTCCTCGGTGCGGAACATGCGGCGTTCCGGCAGGGTGCGCCGCAGGCCGAATTCCATGTTGGCACGCACGTCCAGGTGATCAAAAAGGCTGGCCTCCTGGAAAACGTAGCCGAGGGCACGGCGGTGGGTGGGCACGAACAGGCCGCGAGCGTCGTCCTGCCAGGTTTCGTCGCCGACGGCCACGAAGCCGCTCGGCGCGCGCTCCAGCCCGGCCAGGACGCGGAGGAAGGTCGTCTTGCCGCAACCGGACGGGCCGAAGAGGGCAGTTACGCCGTGGCCAGGGAGGGCGAGGTCGGCGCTGAGGGTGAAATCGTGCCGGCTGACCCGGAAGCGGACGCGGATGGCGTCGGTCATGGCCGGCGCCGCTGGGGATTGAGGGTGTAGAGGGCGAGCAGCACCAGGAAGCTGAATGCCACCATGCCGCCGGCCAGCCAGTGGGCCTGGACGTATTCCAGCGCCTCAACGTGGTCGTAAATCTGCACCGAGACGACGCGGGTCTTTTCCGGAATGTTGCCGCCGATCATGAGCACGACGCCGAATTCGCCCACGGTATGGGCGAAGCCAAGGATGGCGCCGCTGATCAGCCCGGGGCGGGCGAGGGGCAGGGCCACCGACCAGAAGGTGTCCCAGGGGCCGGCGCGCAGGGTGGCGGCGGCTTCCAGGGGGCGCTCGCCGATGGCCTCGAAGGCGTTCTGCACCGGTTGCACGACGAAGGGCAGGGAGTAGATCAATGAGCCCACTACCAGACCGGCGAAGGTGAAAGGCAGCAGCCCCAGGCCCAGGGATTCGGTCAGGCGCCCCAGCGGCCCGTTGGGGCCCATGGCGACCAGGAGGTAGAAACCGAGCACGGTGGGAGGCAGCACCAGCGGCAGGGCGACGACGGCGCCCACCGCGCCCTTGAGGGGCGAGCGGGTGCGGGCCAGCCACCAGGCGATGGGGGTGCCGATGAGCAGCAGCAACACCGTGACCACCGAAGCGAGCTTGAGGGTCAGCCAGACGGCCGCGAAATCCGGGGTCAGGGGGCTATCCATGGGCGATCAAAGACGGGAGATGCATTCTGGCAGTGTACCCAGGGTCGCCGCGATGACGAAGCCTTGCCCGATGAGGGCGTTCGCCATTATCCTGGAAACCTCAGTTGACCGCTTGTCCCGCTCCCCCGCGGCCTACCGTTCCTTGCGGTCGCCCGCCAGGAACCGCTCACCCGGCGGGTGGCTGCGCTCCGAGTCCGCTGGCGCATCCTGGCGGGCGCCTGGCTTTGTCGCTTCTCCTGAGAGGCATGAGCCTGGCGCGTCGTCGCTTCGCGCCAGACACCCCCCCGAACGCACCAGCGGACCCGTCCAAACGAGGTTTCCAGGATCATTCGTATCCGTAGGACTTGATGATGGAGCGCGCCTTCTCGCCCTTCAGGTAGGCGAGCAAGGCGAGCGGCGCGGCGGCCGCCACGGCCCCGGTGCGCTTGATCGCCAAGGCGTCCTGGCGGATCGGCTGGTGCAGGCTGTTGGGCACGATCCAGGCCGAGCCGGAGGTGAGTTTTCCGTCTTTCCAAACTTGGGCGAGCGCTAAAAAGCCCAGCTCGGCGTTGCCGCTCGCGACGAACTGGTAAGTCTGGGCGACGTTTTCACCTTGCACGAATCTGGCCTGTAGAGCCGGCAGCAGGCCGAGAGCGGTCAAGGTTTGCATCGCTGCGTTGCCGTAGGGTGCGGTCTTGGGATTGGCCAGGGCGAGATGGGTGAAATTGCCCCGGCGCAGGATATCCCCCTTGCCATCGACCGCATCGGGTCTGGGCGCCCAGAGCACCAAGCGGCCGATGGCGTAGGTGAGCGTCGTGCCCGGGTACGCGAGGCCTTCCTTGACGAGGCGGGCGGGTGTCTCGTCGTCGGCGGCCAGCAGGACGTCGAAAGGGGCGCCATGGACGATCTGCGCGTAGAACTTGCCCGTGGCGCCGAAAGACAGGCGAAGGTGGTGGCCGGTTTCGGCCTCGAATTCCCGGGCGATGGCCTGCATGGGTGCCGAGAAATTGGCGGCAACGGCAACCAAGATCTCGTCGGCGTGGACCGAACGGAAGGGGGAGAGTGCCCCCAAAATAGCTGCCAGCAGCGGGAAGGTGCGCAGAATCTTCACGGTTTCGAGATATACCACCCGCACGCGGAAATGCAAGGCGAGGCGCAGCACCTTTTTTGGGAGGGTCGAGCCATTCGCTCGATCGCTACGTCCCGGCGCATTTATGCGGTAATCTCTGGCCGGAAAAAAGGGCGTGCGAGCGCCCGATCGAAAACAAGGTCAAACCCAAGGAGAAGCCATGCCGCTCACAGTCGCGGTGGTTCGCGAGCGTCAACCCGGAGAACGGCGGGTCGCCCTGGTGCCGGAGACGGCCAAGAAATTCGGTGGCGCCGGTGCCTCCCTCCGCATGGAGCAAAGTGCGGGCGTCGAGAGCCACCTCCTCGATTCGGACTATTCGGGCGTCGAACTGGTCCCCGGCATCGTCGAGGCCTATGCGGGCGCCGATCTTGTCTTGCGGGTGACGCCGCCCAGTCCCGAGGAGATCAGCGCCATGCCCGAGGGGGCGGTCCTCATCGGCCTCCTGGCGCCCTATGCCGATCGATCCCGCCTGGCCGCCCTGAACGCACGGCGCATCACGGCCTTTTCCCTCGAACTATTGCCGCGCATTTCCCGTGCCCAGAGCATGGATGCCCTTTCCAGCCAGGGCGCCTGCGCCGGCTATCAATGCGGCCTGATCGCCGCTGCCCGCTGTACCAAGTTCTTTCCCATGCTCACCACCGCGGCGGGCACGGTCCGGCCTGCCCGGGTACTGGTGATCGGCGCCGGCGTCGCCGGTTTGCAGGCGATTGCTACCTGCCGCCGCCTGGGAGCGATGGTCGAGGGCTACGACGTGCGCGCCGCGGCCCGCGAGCAGATCGAGTCCCTGGGGGCGAAATTCGTCGACACCGGCGTCTCCGCCGACGGCGCCGGGGGCTACGCCCGCGAACTGACCGCCGAGGAAAAGGCGCTCCAGGCCGAGAAGCTCGCCAAGGCGGTGGCGATGGCCGACGTGGTGATCACCACCGCGGCCATTCCGGGGAAGCGGGCACCCGTCATCATTACCCGCGACATGGTGGGGCGTATGAAGTACGGCGCCATCGTCGTCGACATGGCTGCGGAATCCGGCGGCAACTGCGAACTGACCCAGCCCGGCGAGCACGTGATCGCCAATGACGTGAATATCCATGGGCCTCTGCACCTGCCTTCGCGCATGCCGACCCACGCTTCCGAGCTGTATGCGAAGAATCTGTGGAATTTCCTGTCGCCGTGGATCCGCGAGGGAAAGCTGGAATTCGACTGGAGCGACGAGATCGTCGCCGGGTCGCTCCTCTGCCGTGACGGCGCCACCGTCCATGCCGGCGTGAAGCAACTTCTGGGAGTCGCGTGATGGATGGTTTCATCGTTCTCTACGTTTTCATGCTCGCCGCCTTCACGGGCTACGAGATCATCGCCAAGGTGCCGGTGATCCTGCACACGCCCCTCATGTCGGGTTCCAATTTCATCCACGGGGTCGTCGTGGTGGGTGCCATGGTCGCCCTCGGCCTTGCCGAAACGCCCTTGGAACAAGCCATCGGCTTCTTCGCCGTCGCCCTGGGGGCGGCCAACGCGGCCGGCGGCTACGTGGTGACGGAACGCATGCTCGCCATGTTCAAGAAGAAGGAGGAGGCGTGAGTCAGCTTCCTCTCTACGTGCAGGGTGCCTGGTTCGGCGGCGCCCTGCTGTTCATCCTCGGCCTCAAGGGCATGAGTTCCCCGGCGAGCGCGCGGCGGGGCATCGTCATCGCCGGCTACGGCATGCTGCTGGCCATCGCCGGAACCCTGCTCATTCCCGGGCTGCGCAACCTGGGCCTGATGGCCGCAGCCCTGCTCCTGGGCGGCGCCGCGGCGTGGATTTCCGGCCGCCGGGTGAAGATGACCGACATGCCCCAGATGGTCGCCATCTACAACGGCATGGGCGGCGGCGCGGCTGCGGCCATTGCCGCCATCGAATTCGCCCGCGGCAGTGCCCACGATTCGCTGACCACGGCGCTCGCCGTGGTGGGCGCCCTGATCGGGGCGGTGTCCTTCACCGGTTCCTGCGTCGCCTGGGCGAAGTTGCAGGGGGTACTCAAGCGTGCCGTGCGTCTGCCGGGCCAGAACGGCGTCAATCTCGTCCTCGCCGGGGTGGCGGTGGCCCTTGGCGCCGCCTTGATCCTGTTGGGTTCTGGCCGTCCGGAGCTGATCCTGGCATTTTTCGCCGTCGCCCTGGCGCTCGGTCTCGTGGTGACGCTTCCGATCGGCGGGGCCGACATGCCGGTGGTCATTTCGCTGTTCAACGCCTTCACCGGCCTGGCGGTGGGATTCGAGGGCTACGTCCTCGGCAATCCGGCCCTCATCATTGCCGGCATCGTCGTCGGGGCGGCAGGCACACTCCTGACCCAGTTGATGGCCAAGGCGATGAACCGCCCCCTGTCGAACATTCTCTTTACGCCCCTGGTCGCCACCGGATCGGGTGAGCAGGCCATCAGCGGCAGCCTCAAGGAGGCCGGTGCGGTCGATGTGGCGGCCCTGATGCGCTATGCGAGCAAGGTCATCGTCGTTCCCGGCTACGGCATGGCGGTCGCCCACGCCCAGCACAAGGTCTGGGAGATGGCCGTGTTGCTGGAAGAGGCCGGGGTGGAGGTGAAGTTCGCCATTCACCCGGTGGCCGGACGGATGCCCGGGCACATGAACGTGCTTCTCGCCGAGGCGGGCGTTCCCTACGACCGCATCTTCGATCTCGACGAAATCAACGGTGAATTCGCCCAGGCTGACGTCGCCTTGGTCATCGGCGCCAACGACGTGGTCAATCCAGTGGCGCGCAGCGACAAGTCCAGCCCCATTTACGGCATGCCCATCCTCAATGCGGACCAGGCGAGCAATGTCATCGTCGTCAAGCGTGGCAAGGGCACGGGCTATTCCGGAGTCGAGAACGCGCTGTTCTACACGGACAACTGCCGCATGCTATACGGAGACGCTCAACCCGCGATTGCCGAGGTGATCCAGCAGTTGAAGGCGATGGCCTGAGCCCGGGCTTAATCGTCTCCGCTCACCCCAGCAGTCGGGCGAGGTCCCACGGCGCATCGATGATGTGATCGGCACACCAACTGGTCGCCGGGCCGGAATCGCCCAGGTAGCCATAGGCGGCAGCCACGGTGACCATGCCGGCCGCCTGCCCGGCGATGATGTCGCGGCGGTCGTCGCCGACGTAGATGCTCCTGCGCGGCTCGCATGCCAGAAGGCGGCAGGCATGCAGGAGGGGTAGGGGCGAGGGTTTGGGTTCGGGGGTGGTGTCGCCGCTCACGACGCAGCCGGCGCGGTCGGTGAGTCCGAGGGCGGCGACCAGGGGTTTCGTATAACGGTGGCGCTTGTTGGTGACGATGCCCCAGGGGATGCCGCGCCGCTCCAGTCCGGAGAGAATTTCGGGCATGCCCTCGAATAGTCGTGTGGCTACGCAAAGGGCTCCCGCGTAGTGTTCGAGTACTGCGGCAGCCAGCGAGTCGTAGTCTGGATGGCCAGGTTCAACGGCCATGCCGGCCCGCAACAGTCCGCGGACGCCCTGGGATGTATACGGCCGCAGGGTCGAGAGCGGCAGGGCGTCGTGGCCGTGTTCGACGCGGACCCGGTTGACCGCGGCGCCCAGATCAGGGGCCGTATCCGCTAGGGTGCCGTCCAGATCGAACAGAACCGCCTCAGGCATGACGCCGGCAGCGCACAAGGTAATTGACGCCGGTGTCGGGGCCAAGGGAATACCCGCGGGTGAGGGGGTTGTAGCTCATGCCGACGACCTCCTCCGGTTCGAGTTCCGCTGCCTTGGCCCAGCGGGCCAGTTCGGAGGGCTTGATGAAGCGGGCGTAGTCGTGGGTTCCCTTCGGGAGCATGCCGAGAATGTATTCAGCGCCAAGCACCGCGAGCAGATAGGCCTTGGGATTGCGATTCAGGGTCGAGAAGAAGACGCTTCCCCCAGGTTTGACCAGGCGCGCGCAGGCCGCCACCGTGCTGGCCGGATCGGGAACGTGCTCCAGCATTTCAAGGCAGGTGACGGCATCGAAAGCGGCGGGTTGTTCCGCAGCCAGGTCCTCGGCTGAAATCAGCCGGTAATCGACCTTGCATCCACTTTCCAGCAAGTGGAGGCGGGCGACGCCCAGGGGCTTTTCAGAGAGGTCGATTCCCACGACCTGGGCGCCCAGAGCCGCCATGCCTTCCGCGAGTAGTCCACCGCCGCAGCCGACGTCGACGACGGATTTTCCGGCCAGGCCGATGCTGCCGTCGATCCAGCCGAGGCGCAGGGGGTTGATGTCGTGGAGGGGCTTGAATTCGCTGCCCGGATCCCACCAGCGGTGGGCGAGATCGCCGAACTTGGCGAGCTCTGCGGGGTCGGCATTGGCCATGGGGTTACCTGTGTTCGAGGAGCCCGGGAATCGGGCGTTGAAAATGAAAAAGCCCTGCCGGAGCAGGGCTTTGCGCACGCGGGCGGGATTTACTTGGTGCCGATGATTTCGATATCGACACGACGGTCCGGTTGCAGGCACTCGACCAGCTTCTTGTTCTTGCCGGATTCTGCACCCATCTTCTTGCAGGCGTCACCGGTCTTCGGCTGCTTTTCGCCCTTGCCTTCGGTATAGACGCGGTTGGCTTCAATGCCCTTGGAAACCAGATACTCCTTGACTGCGGCGGCACGCTTCTCGGAAAGTTTCTGGTTGTAGGCGTCCTTGCCGATGCGATCGGTATGGCCGACGGCGAGGATGACTTCCAGCTTCAGGGCGCCGGCCTTGGAGGCCAGTTCGTCGAGCTTGGCCTTGCCTTCGGGGCGCAGAACGGCCTTGTCGAAGTCGAAGAGGGCGTCGGCGGCCAGGGTGATCTTTTCGCCGGAGGGCTTCACGCCGGCGGCGGCCGGAGCAGCGGCGGCAGCGGCGGCAGCCTTGGGTTCGCAGATTTCCTTGGCGATGAGATCCTTGTCGCATTCGCAACCAGCCTTGTCCTTGGCAGCGGCGGCAGGCGTCCAGTAGCCGGTGCGCCAGCAGAGACCGAAGCCGCTACGGGCGACGACATCGCGCTGATCAATGACATAGACGCGTTCCTGAGCCTGGGCCAGGGTGGAGGCAACGCCCAGGCCGGCGACCAGAGCCAGCAGAACCGATTTCTTGGCGAATTTGGTGATCATCGTTTTCCCTCGTTGAAAGAATTTAAAAAACATGCCGTCCGGGAGAGCTTAAGCGCCTGAAATTGGCAATTTTCCTATAGGCCAGGACGGATTTCTAGCCTATTTTGCCATAGCCGGACGGAATTTTCCAAATCGGCGCCGTCCATGCCGGTCAATCTGTTGGCGGCAACACAACACTTTCCAGCGACCCAGACGTGGGAAACCCGCTCCCGTCCTGCGCAATGGACGAGGTGGGAGATCGGGTCGTAGCAGGGGCGGGTCGACAGATCGGCGAGGTCGACGGCACAGAGGTCGGCAGCCTTGCCGACGGAAATCGACCCGATCCGGTCGTCGAGGCCGAGGGCGCGGGCGCCGTTCAAGGTCGCCATGCGCAGGGCCTGCCGCGCGGGGACGGCGCTGGCGTCGCCGCTCGTGCCCTTGGCGAGGAGGGCGGCGAGGCGCATTTCGGCGAAGAGGTCGAGGCGGTTGTTGCTGGCGGCGCCGTCGGTTCCCAGGCCGACATTGACCCCGGCGGCGAGTAGCTGCGCGAGGGGGGCGATGCCGCTGGCCAGCTTGAGATTTGAGGTGGGGCAGTGGGCCACGCTACAGCCGTGGCGGGCGAGAAGTTCGATTTCGCCTGCCTCCAGGTGTACGGCGTGTACGGCGATCAGCCCCGGACCGAGGAGCCCCAGGCCGGCGAGGCGGGGGAGGGGGCGCTGGCCGTGGGCGGTCTCGCCAATCGCGATTTCCTCTCGGGTTTCGTGGATGTGGCAATGGATCGGGAGTTGCAACTGCTCCGCGAGGGTGGCGATGCGCAGGAAGGTGCGGTCCGAAACCGTGTAGGGGGCATGAGGGGCGAGGCAGAAACTGACGAGGGGGTGGTCGACCCACTGGTCCCGTACGGCGAGTCCCTTCACTAGGTAGTCGTCGGCATCGCTTGCCCAGGCGGAGGGGAATTCGATGGCGGTGATGCCCAGGACCGCGCGCATTCCCAGGGCCGCGGCCGCCTCCGCAGCCGCTGCGGGGAAGAAATACATGTCGTTGAAGCAGGTGATTCCGCCTCGCAACATTTCGGCACAGGCCAGTTGCGTGCCGGCGGCAACGAACTCCGCCGACACGTGGGCGGCCTCTGCCGGCCAGATATGCTTTTCCAGCCATTCCATGAGCGGTAGGTCATCCGCGAGGCCGCGCAGGAGGCTCATGGCGGCGTGGGTATGCAGATTGACAAGGCCGGGGATGAGAATGTGGTCAGGCAGGGATATGCGCTCCCGCGGCGCGTAGCGTCTTTCGGCATCGACACTGGGTAGCACGGCGACGATGCGGCCCGAGTCGACCGCCACCGCGTGGCTGACGAGGAGGCAATCCGGGTCCACCGGAGCGATCCAACTGGCGTCGATCAGGAGATCGATGGGCAGCGCCATGGCTTGCACCTGTCTTGAGGGAGAGGCGTGGTAAACTAGCAAATTCCGCCCGTTTCATCCAAATAAGCAAAAAGAGCACGACGCCGGGTTACGGCGCGTCGAGAGACACATGGACCAATTCGCCAAAGAAACCCTGCCGATCAGCCTCGAAGAGGAAATGCGCCGCTCCTACCTCGATTACGCCATGAGCGTGATCGTCGGCCGGGCGCTGCCCGACGTGCGGGACGGCCTGAAGCCGGTTCATCGTCGCGTGCTCTTCGCCATGCACGAACTCAACAACGACTGGAACAAGGCCTACAAGAAGTCGGCCCGTATCGTCGGCGACGTGATCGGTAAGTATCACCCTCATGGCGACACCGCGGTCTATGACACGATCGTCCGCATGGCCCAGGATTTTTCCCTGCGCTACATGCTGGTGGATGGTCAGGGCAACTTCGGCTCGGTGGATGGCGACAACGCCGCCGCCATGCGCTACACCGAAGTGCGTATGGCCAAAATCGGCCACCAGTTGCTGGAAGACATCGACAAGGAAACCGTCGATTTCGGACCCAACTACGATGGATCCGAGAACGAACCGCTGATCCTGCCGGCGCGCATCCCCAACCTGCTGATCAACGGCTCAGCCGGCATCGCGGTGGGCATGGCCACCAACATTCCGCCCCACAACCTGAACGAGGTGGTTTCCGCCTGTCTGGCCCTGCTCGCCAACCCGGCGATGACCATCGAGGAGTTGATCGAGCACATTCCGGCGCCGGATTTCCCCACCGCCGGCATCATCTACGGCGTCATGGGCGTGCGCGAGGGCTACCAGACCGGCCGCGGCCGCGTCGTCATGCGGGCACGTACCCACTTCGAGGACATCGGCAAGGGCGAGCGCCAGGCGCTGATCGTGGACGAGATCCCCTATCAGGTGAACAAGAAGTCCCTGATCGAGAAGATCGCCGAATTGGTCAATGAAAAGAAGATCGAGGGCATCTCCGACATCCGCGACGAGTCGGACAAATCCGGCATGCGCATCGTCATCGAACTGAAGCGCGGCGAAGTCGGCGAGGTGGTGCTCAACAACCTCTACAAGCAGACCCAGTTGCAGGACACCTTCGGCATGAACATGGTGGCCCTGGTTGACGGTCAGCCTCGGCTCCTGAATCTGAAGCAGATGCTGGAATGCTTCCTCGCACACCGACGCGAGGTGCTGACCCGGCGCACTGTCTTCGAGCTTAAGAAGGCGCGGGACCGCGGCCACGTACTCGAAGGCCTAGCGGTGGCGCTCTCCAACGTGGACGAGATCATCGCCCTGATCAAGGCGGCGCCGACCCCGGCCGACGCCAAGCGGGGTCTCATGGGGCGCACTTGGCGCAGCGCTCTGGTTGAGGAAATGCTGCAGCGGGCGGCGGCCGACGCTTACCGCCCGGAAGGCCTGGCTCCCGAGTTCGGGCTTTCCGCGCAGGGCTACCGCCTCTCCGACGCCCAGGCCCAGGCCATCCTCGAACTGCGCCTGCAGCGCCTGACCGGCCTGGAGCAGGATAAGATCGTTGCCGAGTACAAGGAGGTGATGGAGAAGATCGCGGATCTCCTCGACATCCTGGCCCGCCCGGAGCGCATTTCCGCCATCATCGTCGAAGAGCTCACCGCCATCCGCGACCAGTTCGGCGACGAGCGCCGTTCCGAGATCGTGCTGCACACCCAGGAATTGGGCATCGAAGACCTGATCACCCCCCAAGACATGGTGGTGACCCTCTCCCACGGCGGCTATGTCAAGACCCAGCCGCTGTCCGACTACCGCGCCCAGCGGCGCGGTGGCCGCGGCAAGCAGGCGGCGGCGATCAAGGACGAGGACTTTATCGATCACCTCTTCGTGGCCAACACCCACGACTACATCCTGTGCTTCTCCAACCGCGGCCGCTGCTACTGGCTCAAGGTGTACGAAGCGCCCCAGGGCAGCCGCGCCAGCCGCGGCAAGCCCATCGTCAATCTCTTCCCGCTGGAAGAGGGAGAGAAGATCAACGCCATCTTGCCAGTGAAGGAATTCGTCGAGGACAAGTACATCTTCATGGCCACCGTCATGGGCACGGTCAAGAAGACGCCGCTGTCCGACTTCTCCAACCCCCGCAAGGCCGGCATCATCGCCGTGGCGCTCGATGACGGCGACTACCTGGTGGGCGCCGAGCTGACCAACGGCCAGAACGACATCGTGCTCGTCTCCAATGGTGGCAAGGCGGTGTGGTTCGACGAAGAGGACGTGCGGCCCATGGGGCGGCAAGCCCGCGGCGTGCGCGGCATGAAGCTGCAGCCCAAGCAGGCAGTGATTTCCCTGCTGGTGGCCGACAACGAGCAGCAGCCGGTGCTGGTCGCTACCGAGAACGGGTTCGGCAAGCGTACCCAGCTTGGCGACTTCCGCCACTCCGGCCGCGGCACTCAGGGCGTCATCGCCATCGCCGCCAGCGCGCGCAACGGTGTCATCGTCGGGGCAAAGCTGGTGGGCGACGACGACGAAATCATGCTCATCACCACTGGCGGCGTGCTGATTCGCACCCGGGTCGCCGAAATTCGCGAACTGGGCCGGGCCACCCAGGGCGTGACGCTGATTTCCCTCGATGACGGTGAGAAGCTCGCCGGTCTGGAGAAGGTCGTCGAAACCGAAGGCGATCTGGACGAAGAATGACGGGCCGCATCTGGAATTTCAGCGCCGGTCCGGCCGTGTTGCCGGAGGCGGTGCTGCGCCAGGCCCAGGAAGAGATGCTCGACTGGCATGGCGCGGGCTGCAGCGTCATGGAAATGAGCCATCGCGGCAAGGATTTCATGTCCATCCTGGAGCGCGCCGAAGCCGACCTGCGCGAGCTGATGGGCATTCCGGCGAACTACAAGGTGCTCTTCCTGCAGGGCGGCGCTACCCAGCAATTCGCCCAGATTCCCATGAACCTGCTGGCGGGGCGCTCCGCCGATTACGTCGTCACCGGCTCCTGGTCCAAGAAGGCCTACAAGGAAGCCCTGAAGGTGATGGGCGAGGGGGCGGTGCGCTGTGCCGCCTCCACCGAGCACACCGGCTTCACCCGCCTGCCCGTGGCGGAAGAAGTGCGCCTCGACCCGCAGGCTGCCTACCTGCACCTATGCACCAACGAAACCATCCACGGCGTCGAGGTCCAAGATGCCCGCCTGGCGGCCACCGGCGTTCCCCTGGTGGCGGACATGTCGTCCCACATCCTGTCGCGGCCGGTGGATGTGGCCAAGTACGGCCTGATCTACGCCGGGGCGCAGAAGAACATCGGCCCCTCAGGTCTGACTCTGGTCATCGTCCGCGACGACCTGATCGGCCGGGCGCCGGCCAGCATCCCCACGGTCATGGATTATGCGGTGATGGCGGAAAACGGCTCCATGCTCAATACGCCGCCCACCTACGGCATCTACATCGCCGGGTTGGTATTCCGGTGGCTCAAAGGCCTGGGTGGCCTGGCGGCCATGGAGGCGGTCAACGTTGAGAAGGCGCGCCACCTTTACGAATGCATCGATAATTCCGGTGGTTTCTACCGAAACCCGGTGGATGTCGATTGCCGCTCCCGCATGAACGTCCCTTTCGTCCTCGCCCGGCCGGAACTGGATGCGGCCTTCCTGGCCGAGAGCAACGCGGCCAGGTTGACTTCGCTGAAGGGGCACAAGTCGGTGGGCGGCATGCGCGCCTCGATCTATAACGCCTTGCCTTTGGAGGGCGTGCGGGTGTTGGTGGATTTCATGAACGATTTCGCCCGGCGGAACGCATGAGCGACGGACTTTCAAAGGATCTGGCCTGCGTCCGTGCCGAAATCGACGGCATCGACAGCGAACTTCTGACCCTCCTCAACCGGCGCGCCCGTTGCGCCCAGCAGGTGGGCGAGATCAAGGCGCGGCACGGCGAGTCCGGCCATATCTATCGGCCCGAGCGGGAGGCCCAGGTGTTGCGTCGCATCCAGGGTGAGAACGGCGGCCCCTTGGGCGACGAAC
>WBZV01000044.1_pt1 | contig 88079 bp, 74 predicted proteins | sample 5204221 | NCBI WGS metagenome assembly WBZV01 (sample SAMN12344360, study PRJNA552823) | activated sludge metagenome | biome: Activated sludge suspended growth; feature: Nitrification reactor; material: Wastewater; isolation source: activated sludge from nitrification reactor of wastewater... | reverse complement strand
CCGGAAGCCAGCGCCAGCAACTGGTGACCGAGGCAGATGCCGAAGGTCGGGATACCACGCTCGAGGAACTCGCGGATGGCGGCGATGGCGTAGTCGCAGGGCTCCGGGTCGCCCGGTCCGTTGCTGAGGAAGATGCCGTCCGGCGCGAGCTTCAGCACCTCGGCGGCCGGCGTGCGGGCCGGCACCACGGTGACCCGGCAGCCGCGGGCCGCCAGGAGCCGGAGGGTGTTGCGCTTGACCCCGAAGTCGTAGACCACCACGTGCGGGGCCGGCCCCTCGGGCGGGATCGGGGCGGCGGGCGCCAGGGGGTACCAGGCCGGGTCGGCCGGCTGGGTCCAGTCGTAGGGCGCGGGGCAGGTCACCTCGCCCACCAGGTCCATGCGGTTGATGTCCGGCGCCGAGCGGGCCAGGGCCAGGGCCTCGGCCGCCCCGCCCCCGTCCGAGACGATGGCCCCGTGCTGGGCCCCGCCGTCGCGGAGATGGCGCACCAGGCCCCGCGTGTCCACCCCGTCGATGCCCACGATGCCGTGCCGGCTCAGGTAGGCGTCCAGGCCGGCCTCGGCCCGCCAGTTGCTGGTGGTGAGGCTGGCCCGGCGGACGACGAAACCGGCCACCCAGACCCGCTCGCTCTCGTCGTCCTCGGCGTTGACCCCCGTGTTGCCGATCTGCGGTGCGGTCATCACCACGATCTGGCGGCAATAGGACGGGTCGGTCAGGATCTCCTGGTAGCCGGTCATGCTGGTGTTGAAGACCGCCTCCCCGGTGCGCCGGCCGCGCGCCCCCAAGGGCCGGCCGGGGAAGAGCCTGCCGTCGGCCAGGGCCAGGTAGGCAGTCGCTGCCTCGTTCATGCTTGCCCTCCTGCAGGGGCAGCGCCGATGCCGTAGGCCCGGCGGGTGGCGGGCCAGAGCAGCCAGAGCAGGCCCAGGAGCGGTTGGACCAGGGGGAAGTAGCCGTAGTCGCGGCCGAAATGGCCCCAAGCGGTGCCGCCGATGGTCGCCGCCGCCGACCCGCCCCCCACGGTCAGAGCGCCGACGATCAGGACCCCCAGGGTCTCGAAGGCCAGGCAGCCCACCGAGAGCCACCAGGCGTTGCGGCGGCGCAGCAGGAAGCCGACGGTGGCCACCAGGTAGACCAGGCAGGCCAGGAGGCTGAGGGCCGGGCCCAGCCAGCGCGCCGGCTCGGCGGCGTGGATGAGGCCCCCCTCCTTGAAGAAGAGCTGGTAGACCGAGCGCCCCCCGGTCGAGAAGGCCAGGAGGGGGTAGGAGAGGGCCAGGGCCCGCCCGCTGGCCTCGGCCAGGGAGGAGAGGGCCGTGTCCGGCGGCGAGGCCGGCATCCCGCCCATCGCTTCGCCGCCCATGCTCAGGCCAGCCGCCGGCGGATCAGGTCGGTGCTGTAGAGCACGATGGCGCAGCCCATGGGGAAGAGGGTCTCGTTGATGAAGATGGGCAGGCTCTTGTCCAGACCCAGGGCCTTGCCGGTCTGCTCCAGGCTGAGGGTGTTGGTCAGGTGGTAGACCAGGCTGCCGAAGGCCAGGCCCACGACCAGGCCGGCGCCCACGTGGGCGCCCAGGCTCCCCCAGCGCTGGCGCGACACCCAGGCCAGGGCGGCGCCCAGGCCGCCGTACTCCAGGCCCTTGATCAGGCCCATGGTGGCCACGGGCAGGACCACGACCGCCGCGGCGGCCGGCGCCACCTTCAGGCTCTCGCCCACCCCCCGATGCACCGCCTTGGCCACGTTGAAGGCCAAAGGCCCCGAGAGCAGGCCGAGCAGGCCCATGTTCATGACCCGCGATCCGGGGACGGCGCGCCCGACGGCCACCCCCACGCAGACCAGGGTGGCCCAGCTGACCGACTTGGCGGCATCGGCCACCTGGCTGCCCCAGGAGGTCTCCTTGCCCAGGGCGACGAAGGTGGCCAGCATCAGGACCTGGATGCCCAGCCCGAGGAGGATGGACAGCCAGGCCACCCGCAGGAGGGCGGGGCCCAGGCGGTCCTCGGGGGCGGGGGCGGCGGGGGGGCTGCTGTCCATGGTCGGTTGCTCCTTGGGCGGCAGGGTGGCGGGTGGTCGAGGGAGGCGGAGCCGAGGCGGGGGTCGAGGCGGTCGGGCGAGCCGGCGGACTCTGCCAGCGGCGGACCGCGGCGGCAGAGCATAAGGCGGGCGGGCGGGGGCGTCAACGCCGGCCATGAGCATAGCGTCCCGCCCCGGGGCGGAGGGTCCCGAAAGCGGTTGACAGGCCCCGCGGGCGCGTGCTAGGATGCCCTGCGGCGCCGCCCCCTGGTTGCCGCGCCGCGCCGCATCCGCGCATGGGGTCGGCCGAGCCGCTTCAGCAGCCCCGGTCCGCCGCCCGAGGAGGGCTTCGATGAGCGAGGAACGCGCCTACCGCACCCCCTTCGTCCTGGGCAAGCCCATCAAGAACCCGGCCGACTTCTACGGCCGGGCCCAGCTCCTGCGCTCCACCTACCAGGCCATCCTGCAGGGCCAGCGGGTGGCCGTGGTCGGCGAGCATCGCTGCGGCAACACCTCCGTCCTCTACCAGCTCCTGCACCCCGAGGTGCGGGCCCGCTTCCTGGCCCCCGCCGAGGACCACAGCCTGGTCTTCGCCTTCGTCAGCTGCCAGTTGGCCGGCAGCAGCCCCACCGGCTTCCTGCGGCGCATCGCCCTGGCCCTGCGCCGTGCCGAGGAGGCCGCGGTCCCCGAGATGGACCCCGCCGCCGCCGACCAGGGCTGGCTGCTCTCCTACGTGGAACAGCTGGCCGAGCAGCACCGCCGGCTGGTCCTGCTGCTGGACGAGTTCGAGGTGCTGGCGGAGATGGACCCCGCCTTCTGGGAATGGTTCGAGGTGCTGGTCAACGAGTACGACGTGGCCATCGTCGCCTCCACCCGCACCGACCTCAGCCAGTACCGCACCGAGCAGGGCGGCCCCCCCTTCTTCAACACCTTCCGCAGCGCCTACATGGGCTCCTTCTCCCCGGCCACCGTCGAGATCTTCCTGCGCGACAAGAGCGAGCTGACGGACTTCGACTTCATGGCCGTGCGCGACCTGCTGCAGGACCTGGCCGGCCGCTTCCCCTTCTACATGCAGATGGCCGCCGCCCTGATCTACGTGACCGCCGGCGGCGAGGCCCAGCTGACCGAAGCCCAGGTGGAGACCGTGCGGCGCGAGTTCCGCTCCCAGACCGGCAAGCTCTTCGAGGACGCCTGGCACAAGCTGCCCGTCGAGGAGCGCCAGGCCCTGTCCTGGCTGGCCATCGGCGCTGCGGAGGGCCGGGCCGCCCTCTCCGACGAGGCCCTGGCCTCGCTGGAGCGCCGCGGCTACCTGATCGACGGGGTCATCTTCTCCAGCGCCTTCCGCGACTTCATCCGCCAGCACCTCCGCCATTTCGCGGTGGAGGAGGGCGTGGCGCGGGTGGGCAGCCGCAGCCTGGAGCTGCCGCCCAAGGAGCTGGCCCTCCTGGCCGCCTTCATCGCCGAGGACGGCTCCCTCCTCTCGCGCGACGAGATCGCCGTCGCCGTCTGGCCGGAGTACGGCAAGGACCAGGTGAACGACGCGATGATCGAGAAGGCCGTCAGCCGCCTGCGCCAGGCCCTGGAAGAGGCCGCGCCGGGCTCCGGCGAGGCCATCGACAGCGTGCGGGGGCAGGGCTACCGCCTGCTCAACCGGCCCCTGGACGGCGACGGCCCCGGCCGGAACGGCTGACCTTGTCCCTTCCTCCACCCTGCATCCTGGTGCACGGCGGTGCCGGCCCCTGGCGGGCCCTCCCCGAGCGCCTGGCCGAGGCCCTGCAGGCCTGCGCCGCCGCCGCCGAGGCCGGGCGTCGGCTCCTTCTGGACGGGGCCTCGGCCGTGGACGCCGTCGAGGCGGCGGTGCGCGTTCTGGAGGACTGCCCCGCCCTGGACGCCGGCCGCGGCAGCTACCCGGACAAGGACGGCAGCATCCGGATGGACGCGATGATCATGGCCGGCACCGACCTGGCCCTGGGCGCCGTGGCCGCGGTCGGCGGCCTGCGGCATCCCGTCAGCCTGGCGCGGGCGGTCATGGACCAGAGCCCCCACTGCCTCCTGGTAGGCCCCGGCGCCGAAGCCTTCGCGGACCGCATCGGCTTCCCGCGCTGTGCGGAAGAGGACCTGCGCGTGTCCCTGCCCCCCTTCGGTGACGACGCGCCGGCCGCCGGCGCAGCCGCCCACCCCGGCCACCGCGCCGGCCCCCTCGGGGACACCGTGGGCGCGGTGGCCATCGACGCCCGCGGCCACCTGGCCGCCGCCACCTCCACCGGGGGCACCCGCGACAAGCTGCCCGGGCGGGTGGGCGACAGCCCCATCGCCGGGGCCGGCGGCTATGCCGACGATCGCAGCGCGGCGGTCAGCAGCACCGGCCAGGGCGAGGCCCTGATGAAGCTGGTCCTGGCCAAGAGCGTCGCCGACCTGGCCCTCGCCGGCCTTCCGGCCCAGGCCGCCTGCGAGGCGGGCATCGCCCTGCTGTCGGCCCGCCTTGCGGCGCCGGGCGGCCTGATCGCCATCGATGCCGCCGGGCGCCTGGGGATGGCCTGCAACACCGAGGCCATGCCCGTGGCCTGGGCCCGGGGCGACGAGGCCGTGGCCCGCCGCAGCTTCCTGGCCCCGCCGTGGCCCACCTGATCGCCGCCGGCCACCCAGCGACCACCACCCGCCACCGACCACCACCCCCTGCCGGCACCACCGGCGACCCGTAACCAGGAGTCCCCGCCATGTCCGCCGTCAAGGCCGTCGTCCTCTATCCCCATCCCGCCGACAAGGAGACCTTCGAGCGCCGCTACGCCGAGGAGCACGTGCCCCTCTGCCAGGAGCACCTGCCGGGGATGACGGCGCTCAAGGTCTGCAAGATCCTGGGCTCGCCGGCCGGCAAGCCCCCCTTCTACAGCATGGTCGAACTCCACTACCCCTCGATGGAGGCCCTGCAGGCGGACTTCGGCGGCCGCGGCGGGGCCAAGGTGGGCAAGCACGCGATGGAGATCTCCACCGGCGGGGCGCCCACCATCCTGATCACCTCGGCCTGAGGCGGCGGGGGCCGGCCGCGTCCCGGCACCGCAGCCGCTGGCGGCGGCCCGAGGTTCGGTTCTGGCGCAGCGCTCAGTCCTCGGCCTCCAGGTACAGCGGCTCCGGGCCGACCGCCAGGCTGCCGGCCCCGCTCAGGACGCCCCGGGGACGGCCGAGGTGGTCGGTCGCCCGGGTGCGGCCCGTCCAGTCCGGCAGCAGCGTGGCGTCCACCTGCAGCCAGCCGGCGGCCGGGGCGGTGCCGGCGCGGCCCAGGCGTTCCCCGTTGTCGGCGAAGGCCAGCAGGCGGTAGCGACGGGTCGCCGGATGCTGGAAGCGGTAGACCCGCGTCCCCGGCGCACCGCTGCCCTGGGGCCCCAGGGCCCGGTCGAAGCGCCAGCCCCTGAGCTGCCCGGCCGCCTGGGCCAGGGCCTGCCAGGCCGGCTTGGGTGCGCCGTCCTCGGCCAGGGGGTAGTCGGCCAGAGGTGAGCCCGGGCAGGCCGCCGCTGCCCTGGCCAGGCTGAGCGAGCGCAAGAGGCCCCAGGTCACCCAGCTCTGCGGGTCCTCGCAGCTGCCGGGGTCACGGTCCCTGAGCAGGAACCAGCTGACCATGGTCAGGCCTTGGGCCTGGGCATCGCCCAGGATGCGGCCGGGGTAGGCGGCCTGCAGGGCCTCGCTGCGGGAGGTCCAGGCATCGCTGGGATGGCTGGAGAGGCCCACCTCGGTCAGGGCGATGGGAACCTCGCGCAGGTCGTAGAGGTCTGGCTGCCAGAGCTGGCCCTGTCGGAGCCAGCGCAGCTTGGCCGGCAGCCCGTTGTCCGCCGGCTCGAGTCCGGGCCAGTCGGTGCGGAAGCTGTCGTAGGCATGCAGGCCCAGCCAGTCGAACCAGGGCCAGTCGGCATCCGCCGGATGGGTGCTGCGGCCCGCGCTCAGGCTCCGACGGAGGAAGTCGTGGTCGAAGGGTCCTTGCCAGCCCTTGCCGGGCCGGTTGTGGAAGCGGTCGAAGGCCAGGCCCCCGAGCACGACGGTGGCCGTGGGATCGGCGCCCTTGATCGCCCGGTAGGCCACCCGCAGCTGCTCAGCAAAGGCCCCCGCCCGAGCGCCGCCGTAGCAGCTCCCGTAGCTCGACCCGCCACCGTTGGCAAAGGGGTCGGGGTCGAAGTCCGGCTCGTTCTCCACCTCCCAGTAGGCGATGCGGGGTGAGCCGGGGGCATCGGCCAGGCCGTCGCCGTCGAAGCGCTCGACGAGAGCGCTCAGGTAGTCGCCGTAGACCGAGACCGGCACGCGGTCCACGGGGCCGCAGCCGTCGCTGGAGGCCCAGGAGGGCTTGGTGTAGAGCACCGCCAGGACCTGCATGTCCATGTCCCCCAGGGCGGCGATGGCGTCGCCATAGTCCCCCCAGAGGTAGGTGGGCGGCTCGGTCCGCTCCGCTTCGATCCAGCGCCACTGCACGGGAATCCGCACCACCGTGGCTCCGCTGCCGCGGATGCGATCGGCCGGCAGGGCGATGGGGCCCACCAGGTCGTTCGCGAAGGCCTGCACCGCCACGAGAATCGGGCGCCCGGACCCGGCCTTGCCCGGACCGTCGCCCGGCCCAGGTCCGCCGACCGGCGGCGCGACGGTGGCCGTAGGCGGCTGCAGGGCCAGGGTGGGCTCCTTGGCTGGGGGGAGGGTGGCGGTCGCCGTGGGGGACGGGGTGGCAGTCGCCGTGGGGGACGGGGTGGCAGTCGCAGTGAGGGACGGGGTGGCGGTCGCCGTTGGGGATGGGGTGGCAGTCGCCGTCGGCGCGGCGGTGGCGGTGGGCGGGTCCGTGGGCGTCGGCGAGGCCGTCGGCACCGGGGTGGCGCTGGGCGTGCCGGTCGGCTCCTCGGTCGGCTCAGGGAGCGGGGCCGCGGGGGTGTCGGTGGCGGCGGGGGTCGGCGAAGGCAGGTCGCTCGGCGCAGGGCTGGCGGTGTGGGTCGGCGGCGGGGTGGGCGTGGCCGACGGGGTCGCGGTCGGCGACGGGGTGGGCGTGGCCGACGGGGTCGCAGTCGCCATCGGCGTGGGAGAAGCGGTCGCCGCCGCCTGGGTGGTGGCGGTCGCAGTCGGCTCGGTGGTGGCCGGAGGGACGGCCGTCGCCGTGACCGCCGGAGCCCGCGATGCCGTCGCGATCGCCTCGGCCGCCGCGTCCCGGCTCCAGGCGCCGCCGGCGTAGCGGGGGCAGCGTTCCGCGGCCCGGGGTCCGCGGTAGGGCTCGGCCGGGGGGGTGGCGGTGGCGCTGCGGCCCCGGCGCGCGGGCCGGCGCTCGAAGATGGGGATGTAGAGGCAGTGGCCCCTGACGGGCGGCTGCAGGGCCTCGGCGGCCAGCGCCGCCGGGGAGCCGGACGGGATGCCGGAAGGCGCGAACGGCCGACCGCCCTGGTCGACCGCGAGCAGGGTCAGGACCAGGACCAGGGCCGAACGGAGGAGGCGCCAGGGCCGGTCCTCGGGCCGCGCGGGCCGTCGACCGACGCCCCGCGCGCTGGCGAAGGGTGCCTGCATGGGATCTCGGATGGCTGGCGAGAGCCTGGCGGCGGTGGGCAGGGCGGGCCGGAATGGGTCCGCGGTGCTCGAGGCCAGGTCCGGCGCGGCGATTCGACGGCAAGGAAATTCGCCGCCGCGGCGTGGCGACACCATCGGCGCCGCCACGCAGGGTCTGACTATAACCCAGCCCGGTTCTCGCCGCCATAGCAGTGTCAGGGCAACGCATGCGGCCTTGGTGCGGCCCGCGTGCGACCGCGGCGGGAGCGCGGCGGGAGCGCGGCAGGCCTGCGGCGCCAGCCCGTGGCGGAGGGCGGGGCGATCGGCCGGCCCTGCCCGGCCGCTGCCCCCCGCCGGCGCCGGCGAAAGCGGCCGCGCGCAGTCCCGAGGAAGGCCTCGCCCGCCCTGCTATCATCTCCCTGTGAGCCGCATCCACCTGCAGCAGAGCGAGGCCATCGTCCTCCGCCGGCACGACTACGGCGAGGCCGACCGCATCCTGACGCTCTTCAGCCGCGACCGGGGCAAGATCCGCGCCATCGCCAAGGGGGTGCGGCGCATCGCCAGCCGCAAGAGCGGGCACATCGAGCTCTTCACCCGCTGCCGACTGCTGTTGGCCAAAGGCCGCAACCTGGAGGTGGTCACCCAGGCGGAGATGCTGGACGCCTACCCCGCCTTGCGCGACGACCTGGTCCGCACCGCCTACGCCTACCACCTGGCCGAACTGACCGACCGCCTGACCGCCGAGGAAAGCCCCGTCCCCGGCATCTTCCAGCTCCTGGCCGACATGCTGGCCGCCCTCTGCCAGGCCGACGACCCCAGCCTGGTGGCGCGCTTCTTCGAGGTCCGCCTCCTGGGCCTGGCCGGCTACCGCCCGCAGCTCTTCCACTGCGCTCTCTGCCGGGTCCAGTTGGCGGAGGAAGGCAACCACTTCAGCCCCAGCGCCGGCGGCGCCCTCTGCCCTGACTGCGGCCGCCGCGCCGGGGATGCCCTGCCCCTGGACCCCGGCGCCTTCCGCGTCCTGCGCTACCTGCAGACCCGCGACTGGTCCGCCGCCGGCGCCCTGCGCCTCAGCCCCGCCACCCGCGGCGCCCTGGAGCGCCTGACAGCCGCCTACCTGCAGCAGATCCTGGAGCGCGACCTGAGCAGCATGGGCTTCCTGCGCGGCCTGCGGGCCTCGGCCGGCAGCCTGGGCCTCTCGGCCGTCCCGGCCGACCCCGACCCCGCACCCGCGGCGGCCTCCGAGGGCCGCTGACCCGGCCCCGATCCCCGGCCCCGATCCCCACCCCGGCGCGACCCCGATCCCGGCGCGACCCCGTTCCCCGCCGCGGGGCAGTCCCCGCAGCCCCAGAGGAGGCCCTGTGCTCTTCGGCGACCTGAAACCCACGGACCTGGCGGCCCGCATCGCGGCCCTGGTGATCGCCCTGACGGTGCACGAATGGGCCCACGCCTACAGCGCCTACCGCCTGGGCGACATGACGGCCCGCGACCTGGGCCGCCTGACCTTGGACCCCCGCCGCCACCTGGACCCCCTGGGCAGCCTGCTCCTCCTGACGGCGGGCTTCGGCTGGGCCAAGCCGGTGCCCATCAACCCCTGGCGCCTGGGTCGCTGGGGGGTGCTCTGGGTCTCCCTGGCCGGGCCGGTGTCCAACCTGGCCCTGGCCTTCGGCACGGCCCTGCTCCTGCGCCTGGGGCTGATGCTGGCCGGGCTGGGTCTGGGCGGAGCTGCGTTCCTGGGCGAGTTCGCCACCACGCTCTTCAATGTCTTCATCACCTTCGTCTCGCTCAACGTGGTCCTGGCGGTCTTCAACCTGCTGCCTCTCCCGCCCTTGGACGGCTCCAAGGTCCTGTCCAGCCTCCTCCACCTGAAGCCCGAGCAGCGCGCGCGCTACGAGCAGTTCGGTCCGCTGGTCCTGCTGGTCCTGGTCTTCGGCAGCGGGATCATCGGCTTCGATGCCCTGGGCGCCGTCATGGGACCGCCCACGCGCTTCCTCTTCGGTCTGATCCAGGGCCTCGTCCTGGGCGGCGGGAGCGCCTGAGCCTTGCTGCGCGCCGCCCGCTACCGCCTGGGACAGGTCCTCTCCCTCCTGGCCGCCCGGCGGCAGGCCCCGGAAGAGGGGCCGGCAGCCGAGGTCCTGCCACCGGCGCTCCTGGACCTCTTCCGCCGGATGCCCGCCGAGGACCGGCGCCATGCCCTGCGCGTGCTGGCCGACCTGCGCTCGCGCGGGGCCACGGCGCCGCCCCTGCTCCAGGCGGGCCTGCTCCATGACCTGGGCAAGGCGGGGGCGGGGGTGGGCCTGGTCCACCGCGTCTCGCGGGTGGCCCTGCGGCGCCTGGCGCCGCCGCTCTGGCGCTACCTGAGCGCCTCGGCCACGGGCTGGCGGCGGCCCTTCTGGGTGGTCCGCCACCATCCGGAACGCGGGGCGGTCTGGGCCGAATCGGCGGGGGCCGCGCCGGAGGTGGTCGCGCTCATCCGCCACCATGAGCGCGTGGCGCCGGCGGACTGGGCGGGGACGCCGTTGGCCGCCTGGCATGCTGAACTGGCCTGGGCGGACGCCCGTTCTTGAGCGCTTGACGAGGGAGGTCCACCATGTCCGAAACCAAAGACCCGACCGAAGCAGGTGCCCGCGATCTCGGCGGCTCCGCGCCGGCCTTGGAGCCGCCGGACCTGCTCGCGAAGGCCCATTGCATCACGGTCCTCGGCCTGGGGCCGCTGGGGCGCACCCTGGCGGCGGCGCTCCGCTCCCTGGGCGGGAACTACCGGGTGCTGGGCCACGACCGCGAGCCGGAGCGCAGCCGGGCGGCGATGGCGGCGGGCGCGATCGACCGGGTGGCCTGGACCTTGCGGGGCGCTGTGGAAGAGGCCGACCTGCTCCTCATCTGCGAGGGATTGGACCAGGCCCTCGAGAGCCTGGAGCTGGCCGCGCCTTCCCTGAAGGAGGGGGCCCTGGTCATGGACTGCGCCCCGCTCAAGGCGCCGATGCTGGCGCGCGCGGCGGCGGTGCTGCCGCGAGGGCGGGCCTTCGTCGGCAGCCATCCGCTGATCGCTGCGCTGCCGGAGCCGCAGGACGGCACGACGCCCTCGGCGTTCCCGGCGGCAGCCGCGCCCCGCGCCGTTCCCACCGCGGACGGCGGTCGCGCGAAGCTGCCGGCGACCCTACCGGCGGCGGATCCCGCGGCCTGCTTCCGGGGCCGCTCGTGGTGCATCTGCGCCGCGCCGGACGCCCCTGCCCAGGCCATCGGAACGGTGGAGCGGCTGATCCGCTCCTTGGGCGCCCGACCCTTCATCATCGACGCGGCCGAGCACGATGCCCTGGCGAGCGGGGCCCTGCTCCTGCCGCTCCTCTCCGAGCTGGCCTTCCTGGGCCCCGTGACGCAGAGCCCTTCGGCGGCCGACCTGCGGCGCCTGGGCACCCCGACCGTGCTCCCCCGCCTGGGCGGCTCGACCGACCTGGCCGAGGCCCTGTCGCCGCTGCTGGCGGCCGAGCCCGTCGTCCTCCTGCGCTGGCTGGACGCCCAGGTGGCGGCCCTGGGCGACCTGCGCGCGGCCCTGGCGGGCGGTGAGGAAGCCCGGGAGGCCTGGCTGGCGGCAGCCCTGGCCCGCCTGGCGAGCTGGGAGCAGCCGGAGGACGGGCGCGATGCCCTCGATCGGAGCCTCGCGGCCCTGCCGCAGCGGGCCGACCTGTGGCAGCGGCTCTTCGGGCGCTGGGGTCGGCGCGGGGCCGAGGCACAGCGGACGGAGATCGGGCGGCGGCGAGGCTAGGCCCAGGGCGAGAGCCCCGGCCGGCGCCGGCGCCCGGCGCCTTGGCAGGGCCCCACGGACATCGCCGCGCCCCCTTCGCTACAATCAACCCTTCATGTCACCCACCAGCCCCTGCCCCTACCCTCCCGAGTTCCTGGCCGCGCAGCGGTCGCGCCTCGCGGCCGCCCGACGGCGCCTCCTGGCCCAGTCGCCGACGGGGGCTGGGTCGGCCGTTCCGGCGCCTTCCGGGCGCGAGGGTCCGGCCGGGCCGGGTTCGCCGGCAGCGCCGGCGGTCGGCCCCGCCGGCGGGCGCCTGGCGGCCGCCGACCGGGCGACCGCGGCGGCCGGGCGACCCTTCGCCCTGGGGCCGGCCGAGCTGGCCATGGACCTGGCCCGAAGCGCCCCCGCAGCCCTGGCGGCGGTGGAGGCCGCCATCCGGCGCCTGGACGAGGGCCGCTACGGCTGGGACGCGGCGGCGGGCCGCTGGATCCCAGCCAACCGCCTCCAGGCTCTGCCCAGCGCCGACCGCTGCCTGTCGGGGCAGGACGGGTGGTCATGAGCGTGAACGGGGGCGCGGATCCCCAGCCGACAGCGGTCCGCATGACCGCGCCCGATCCCGCGGTCGCGGGCGGTCACGAACCTGGAGGCGGAGGCCGCCGCCACGGCTACGGCAGCATCCTCGGCATTGCCCTGCTGATGCTGGTGCTGGACCAGCTCAGCAAGGAATGGGTGCGTCGCTCCCTGCCGCAGGCGGGTGACGGCTGGCCGGCCGAAGGCAGCCTGGGGGGCGTCTTCCGCCTGCTGCACGTGCACAACACCGGGGTCTCCTTCGGCCTCTTCCAGGGACGCAACGGCCTGCACCTGGCCCTGGCCCTGACCGTCGTCGCCGTGCTCCTCGTCTATGCCCGCGGCCTGCCGCCCCGGGAGCGGATCGCCCGCTGGGCCATCGGCTTCCAGATCGGCGGGGCCCTGGGCAACGTGGTGGACCGCCTGCGCCTGGGGCACGTCACCGATTTCCTCGACTTCCATTACCAAAGCCGGCACTTCCCCACCTTCAACGTGGCCGATGTCAGCATCAACATCGGCGTCTGGCTGCTGATCCTCCGGCTCTGGCAGGATGGGCGGAAAGAGACCCCCCCACGATGATCCTCCGGGTGGAGGCCGCCGAGGAGGGTCAGCGCCTGGACCGCTTCCTGGCCCTGCGCCTGCCGCAGCAGAGCCGGGGCGCCCTGCAGCGCTGCATCGCCCAGGGCGCGGTGACGATGGGGGGACTGGTGGCGAGCCAGGCCGCCCGCCGCCTGCGCGAAGGCGACACGGTGGTCCTCGATCTGCCCGCGCCGCCGGTGGAAGCGCTCCCCCAGCCGGACACGCGGCTGTCCTTCGGTGTGCTGCACGAGGACGCGCAGCTCATCGTCGTCGACAAGCCGGCCGGCCTGGTGGTGCATCCAGGGGCCGGGCAGGCGGACGGCACCCTGGTCAACGGCCTCCTGGCCCGCTTCCCGGACCTGGGGCCCGCCTTCCAAGGGGTGGAGGCAAGCGCCGGCGATCCCCCAACGGCCGGTTCCGACCAGCCCGAGGACCTCGTCGAGGGCCTGGCGGCCGATCGCCAGCGGCCCGGCATCGTCCACCGCCTGGACCGCGACACCTCCGGGGTGATGGTCGTGGCCCGGACCCCGGCCGCCGCCGAAGCCCTCAGGGCCCAGTTCCAGGCCCGGACGGTGGAGAAGCGGTACCTGGCCCTGGTGCGCGGCCGCCTGCTGCCGGCCGAGGGCCTGATCGACGCCCCCATCGGCCGGCACCCGGCCCTGCGCCAGCGCATGGCGGTCCTCTCCGCGGGACGGCCGGCGCAGACCCGCTACCGCGTCCTGGCCGAGGCGCCGGGTGTCAGCCTGGTCGAGGCCTTCCCGCGCACCGGGCGCACGCACCAGATCCGCGTCCACCTGGCCTCGGTGGGCCATCCCGTGGTGGCCGACGCCCTCTACGGCCGGCGGGATCCGCGCATCGGCCGCCAGGCCCTGCACGCGGCCGAACTCACCCTGGACCACCCGGCCGATGGCCGCCGCCTGCGCTTCCGAGCCCCCTTGCCGCCCGAGCTCGCGGCCTTCCTGGCCAAGCTGGGCCTGGCGGCCGATGCGGCGGACGCGGCCGACGTCGATCCGATCGGCCGCTGAGCGTCCCCCAGGCCTCTGCCCCTAGCCCTCCGCCAGCCCCTCCGCCACGCGGGCCACGCGGCGCCCCATCTCCACGGCGTAGTTCGTGCCCCGGTCCCAGGGGTAGACCTGGCCCATCGAAGCCAGGAAGAGCCCGTCCAGCGGGGTCGCCAGGGGGGGGATGCGCTTCGAGAAGCCGCGCTCGACCACCGGCTGGGCGTAGACCGCGCGGCTGACGAAGGTCTCCTTGACCCAGGAGGGGTCGAAGGCCGGGTTGATGCGCGGCAGGGCAGCCGTCCACTCGGCCAGCAGGGCCTCGTCGCTCAGGGCGAAGCTGGGGTGGGTCTGGGGCAGGTAGTCGCCCAGGTAGAGCAGGTGGTCGCCCCCGTAACGGGCCCGGTCCATGAACTGGGTGTGCTCGACGCAGGCCAGGAAGGGGAAGTCGCGCTTGTCCATCGACAGCCAGTAGACCCCGTCCAGGAAGGGCCGGTCGAGCACCAGCACCGCCACCGCGGCGCTGAGGAAGGGCAGGTCCCTGAGGCCGCCCAGGTAGGCCGGCGGCAGGTCCGGCGTGACGGCGGCGAGGAGGTGCGGGGCGCCGGTCCAGATCACGCGGTCGAAGGCCTGCTCGGCCCCGTCCGCCGCCAGGCCCAACCGGCCCTCCGGCAGGCGGCGGATGCCCGTCACCGGCGTGGCCAGGCGCAGCTCCAACCCGCGGCGCAGGCCGGCCTCCAGGAGGTCGTCGGCGAAGGCCTGGAAGCCGCCCTCGTAGTACATCAGCCGCGGCGTGCGCGAATGGATGCGCGCCCAGAGCCAGCTCATCGGCACCGCGCGGGCGGCCGATCCGAACTTGCCCAAGAGCAGGGGTTGGAAGATGGTGTCGTAGGCAGCCGGCCCCGCCCAGCGCCGCATCCAGTCCTCGGCCGTCACCTGCTCCAGGGACTGCCAGCCGCGGCTGAGCTTGAGGTAGGCCACGGCCAGACCCAGGCGCACCCGGTCCAGCAGGGGGATGCCGGGGAAGCGCAGGACCGGCAGGGCGCCGTCCAGGGCATGGGCCCGGCCGCCGAAGAACTGGGCCGTGACCGGCCGCCGAACGATGACCTTGTCGCGCACCCCCATGTCGTCGGCCAGGCGCAACAGGTCCTGGTCGCTGGTGAACCAGTGGTGGTAGTAATGCTCCAGGGTCCAGTCCCAGCGCGGATGGCGGTAGCCCGCGGCCAGGCCGCCCACCTGGTTCCCTGCCTCGTACAGGGTGACCGCATGGCCGCGGCCGGCCAGGTCGAAGGCGGCGCTGAGGCCGGCGAACCCGGCGCCGACGATGGCGATGCTGCTCATGGGCATGGCTCCCGTGGGGGATGAGGGTCAGGCGTCGCGGCGCCCGGAGGCATCGTCGCCGGCGGTCGGGCTCTCGGCCTCGGCCATCTCCTGCCGCGCCTGGTCCAGGCTGATATGGGATCGCAGCAGGAAGATGCCCCCCAGCAGGGTGATGGGCAGCCAGAGGGCGGCGTGCAGCACCAGGGTGTAGGCCGTGGCCGTGGCATGGACCACGCCGGCGGCCTTCAGGATGGCGATGCCCGGGGCATCGAAGGTGCCCACGTGTCCCGGGGCGGCGGGAATGGTGGTGGCCAGGTTGACGATGCCGTTCATCAGCATCAGCGTGAAGAAGCTGACCTGGAATTCAAAGGCATGCATCACGAACCAGTACTTGGCGGTCTCGAAGAGCCAGACCAGGACCGAAGTGCCGAAGATCATGAAGACCTCGCGGCCCCGCGCCAGGCTGGCCAGGCCGTCCAGGAAGCGCTCGGCCACGCCCAGCACCTTGTCGTGGTAACGGGCGGGCAGGAGGAGCGAGACCACCGGGCTGTAGAGCGCATGGGCCAGGGCCGGGCGCGAGGCAACGAAGAGGAAAAGGAAGAGGGCGGCCACGAAGAGCAGGGTGAAGCCCACCACGAAGGGCCGGTAGCCCTCCAGGGCGCCGTGCAGGTCGACGAAGGGCAGGGCGGCGAAGACGAAGAGCAGCATCGTCAGCCCGTCGAAGAGGCGCTCGATGATCACCGTGGCCAGGCTGCTGCTCACCCGCACCCCGTGTTCCCGCTTCAGGATGTAGCTGCGCAGGAGCTCCCCGGCACGGGCCGGGTAGATGTTGTTGCCCATGTAGCCGATGCAGACGATGCGGAAGAGCGAGGGCATGGGGACGTCCTGCAGGTGGCGCAGCATGTAATGCCAGCGCCAGGTGCGGGCCCAGACGCCCAGGAAGTAGACCGCCACGCCGGGCAGCAGCCAGACGTAGTGCGCCTGGCGCAGGTCGACCAGCACGTCTTCCAGCTTGAGACCGCGCAGGGCGATGGTCAGAAAGATCGCCGAGATGGCCAGGCCCAGGGCCAGGCGCCAGCGGGATTGCATGGTCGGTTCGTCTCCACGGGCAAGAGGTCAGGGCTGCCGGGGAGCGGTGCCGCGCCCCGGCGCCGCCGGTGCATTAAGCGCAGTGTAACACACGGAATGGCGATCGGAACATGGCATGGGCGCGTGGCCTCTGCGCACGGATGCGACAAGGCCGTGCTGGGCGCGTGCAGGACGGTGGTCGCCGATCCGCCGGCCACGCGAAGCGGGCGACCCCGTCAAGGGATCGCCCGCTGGTCGCTCAGATCGCGGAGGCCCGATCGGGCCGCTCAGGGAGCGGTGGGCAGCATCTCGCCGAGCACGCGCTCGACGGCCATCACGTGGGGGTGGAAGCTGGGGTCCTCCACCACGTCGCCGTCGCAGGTCCAGACCCCGTTGTCGTAGGTCACCTGGTGCTGGCGGTGGTCGCCGTCCAGGGTGAGGGTGAAGGTGTTGAAGTGGAAGCGCCGATGGTCTTCCGAGTAGCGGTGCGCCTTCTCGATGTTGCCGATCATCGATGAATGCATCATGGGCTCAGCCTTCTCCTTCGTTGGGGGTAGTGGGTGGGTCAGGGTAACGGCGAAGGGGGCGGAAATGAAAACGCGCACCCCGAATCGGGATGCGCGTCGTTCGCTGGGTGCCGGGTCCGGCGGGCGGCCTGGGCCGCGGGCCGAGACCCTTGGTCAAGGGAAGGCCGGTGCCGCTCCAGCCCTGCTGCGGCGGCCCGCCGGGTACCTCCCTTGCTCGCGATCATGGGAGCGAGTATAGACCCGTCCGCGGGTGGGGGTCAAGCGCTTCGCGGCCCGAAAGAAGGACCTTAAGCAAACCCTAAGATCCCTGCTCCAAGCCCAGCCGGTACAGCTCCCGGGCCGGTCTTCCGGCGGCCTCGGCCAGGCGGCGCGAAGCCTGGCGGAGGGGCTCGCCGGCGGCCCGTGCCGCGGCCAGGGCCGCTCGGATCCGGTCATCGTCCCAGGCCGCTGCGACCGCCGGGGCGGCCCCCGCCAGGACCAGGGTGAACTCGCCCCGCGGCGCCACCGCCGCCCAATGCTCCGCCGCCTGGTCCAGGCTGCCCCGCCAGACCTCCTCGTGCAGCTTGGTCAGCTCCCGCGCCACCACCACGGTCCGCACGCCGCCCAGGGCCGCGACCAGGTCCGCCAGGGCGGCCCGCAGGCGCTGCGGCGTCTCGAAGCAGACGAGGGTCCAGGGCTCCTCCGCCAGCCCCTTCAGCAAGGCGAGGCGCTCGGCGCGGCGGCGGGGCAGGAAGCCCAGGAACTGGTAGCGGTCCGCGGGCAGGCCGGACGCGGCCAGGGCAGCGCTCACGGCCGACGCTCCCGGCAGGGGGCTGACCCGGTGGCCGGCCTCCAGGGCCGCCGCCACCAGGGCCGGGCCGGGGTCCGAGACGCCGGGCGTGCCGGCATCGGTGACCAGGGCCAGGTCGGCCTCGGCGAGGCAGCGCAGGGCCTGGGCCAGGGCGGCGGGCCCGCTGTGGGCGTGCAGGCTGATGAGACGGGCGGTCAGGCCGAAGCGGCTGACCAGCTTGCGGGTCACCCGGGTGTCCTCGGCGGCGATCGCCGGCACCGCGCGCAGGGTTTCCAGGGCGCGCGGGCTGAGATCTGCCAGGTTGCCGATGGGGGTGGCGACGACGTAGAGGGTGCCCACAGGGGCGATTCTATCATCGGATCGGGCTTGTCAATGCGTGCCACGGCCCGTTCCAAGAATCCGGGGCGCAGCGCCTGCAAGCAGATGCGGCTGCTCCGCCGCGGTCGGGTGGTAGACTCTACCGTCGCCGCCCTCCTCTCCGAGAAGCCCATGCGCAGCCCCCAACCCGGTGCCGCCCCCCGCGAGGGCGCGCAGCCCGGAACCCGTAGGCATCGGCCGATCCGCCGGCCCGCTCCCCTGGCGACCGCCATCGCTGCCGGGCTGTTTCTGGTCGCCTGCGGCGGCGCAGACCAGGCCTGGTTCCAGAACCGCATCGCCGATTCCGGCATCGACTTCGTGCACGACAGCGGCTACCGCGAGAAGCGGCTGATGCCCGAGATGACCACCGGCGGCGGCGCCCTCTTCGACATGGACGGCGACGGGGACCTGGACGTCTACCTGGTCCAGGGCGGGCCGATCGAGGTCTCCGAGGCCGAGCGGCCGCCCAACCAGCTCTACCGCAACCTGGGCGGGGGCCGCTTCGAGAACGCCAGCGCCGGCTCGGGCACCGAGGACCGGGGCGTGGGCCAGGGCGCCGCCGTGGGCGACGTGGACAACGACGGGGATCCGGACCTCTACGTGACCAACCTCGGGCCCGACCGGCTCCTGATCAACGAGGGCGGCGGCCGCTTCCGCGACGGCACCGAGGCCGCGGGTCTGGGGCAGGACGGATGGGGGACCTCGGCCAGCTTCCTGGACTTCGACCGCGACGGCTGGCTGGACCTCTTCGTCGCCCAGTACCTGGTCTGGTCGCCGGACAAGGAAGTGGCCTGCATCAACAACTTCGGCACGCCCGACTACTGCAGCCCCCTGAACTACGGTGCGCCCGCAGGGAGCCTCTTGCTGCGCAACCGGGGCCAGGGGCGCTTCGCGGACGTCAGCCAGCAGGCGGGCATCACCAGCTTCGGCACCGCCCTGGGCGTGGTGACGGGGGACTTCGACATGGACGGCTGGCCGGACCTCTTCGTGGCCAACGACGGCATGGCCAACCGCCTGTGGATCAACCAGCAGGACGGGCGCTTCGTCGACAAGGCGGTGGCCTACAGCTGCGCCATCGACAACGATGCGGCGGCCAAGGCCGGCATGGGCACCACCGCCGAGGACGTGGACGACGACGGGGACCTGGATCTCATCGTCTGCAACCTGGTGAACGAGACCGACTCCTTCTTCCAGAACGAGGACGGCCAGTACTTCGTGGACCGCACGCGGGAGCAGAAGCTCTACGCCTCGGCCAGCCGCACCTTCACCCGCTTCGGGGTGGGGATGCAGGACTTCGACAACGACGGCCGCCTGGACATCTACCAGGCCAACGGCCGGGTGAAGGCCGAGGAGCAGGCCTGGGCCGAGGACCTGTACGCCGAGCCCAACGTGCTGCTGCGCGGTCTGCCGGACGGGGGCTACGAGGAGGTCCTGCCGCGCGGCGGTACCGCCGAACTCCTGGCCCTGCAGAGTCGGGCTGCCGTCTTTGGAGACCTGGACGACGATGGCGGGATGGACGTCCTGGTGGTCAACCGCGGGGCCCGGCCCAGCCTGCTCTTCAATCGCAAGGCAGGGCGCGGCGCCTGGGCGGGCTTCCGGGTCCTGGAGGCCTCCGGCCGCGACGCCCTGGGCGCCACCCTGCGCCTCAAGGTCGGCCCGCGCCGGGTCCGCCGCGAGGTCCGCTCCGGCTACAGCTACCTGGCGGCCAACGATCCGCGGGTCCATGTCGGCCTGGGGGATCTGAGCCGGGTGGAGGAGGTGACGGTGCAGTGGGCCGATGGCAAGATCGAGGCCTTTGGCGACTTCGCGGCCGGCAGCTACCACAGCCTGCGCCGGGGCGAGGGACAGGGAGAAGGGGAGGCGCCATGAACCCGGGCTTCTCGCGCGATGGCCGGTCGGATCGCCGATCGCCGACCCGCTCTGGACTGATCGCCTCGACCCTCGTTCTCCTTGCCCTCGGTTCAGGAGCCTGCGGCGAGCGCGGCGCGGCCGACGAGCCCTGGTTCGAGGACTGGACCGAGGGCCACGGCCTCGGCTTCGTCCACCGGAGCGGCTTCGACGGCGCCAGGCGCCACATGCCCGAGATCATGGGCGGCGGCGGGGCCCTCTTCGACATGGACGGCGACGGGGACCTGGACGCCTACCTGGTCCAGTCCGGCGACGTCCGCCTGGCGCCGGCGGAGCAGCCGCCCAACCAGCTCTTCCGCAACGAGGGCGGCGGCCGCTTCAGCGACGTGACCGCCGGCTCGGGCGCCGAGGCTCCCGGCTACGGGCAGGGCGTGGCGGCCGGCGACTACGACGACGACGGCGACGTGGACCTCTACGTCACCAACGTCGGCCCCGACCGCCTGCTGCGCAACGAGGGGGGCGGGCGCTTCCGCGACGTCACCGAGGCGGCGGGGATCGACGCTCCCGGCTGGGGGGCCTCGGCCACCTTCTGGGACTACGACCGCGACGGGCACCTGGACATCGCCGTGGCCCAGTACCTGGACTGGTCGGTGGAGAGCGAGAGCGAGTGCTTCAACAACATGGGCGGCCTGGACTACTGCAGTCCGCTCAACTACGGGGCGCCGGCCCGGGCCCTGCTCTGGCACAACCTGGGGGATGGCCGCTTCGAGGAGCGGGCCGAGGCCGCCGGCCTGGTGACCTACGGCACCGGCCTGGGCGTGGTGGCCGGCGACTTCGACCTGGACGGCTGGCCGGACCTCTTCGTGGCCAACGACGGCATGGCCAACCGGCTGTGGATCAACCAGCAGGACGGCCGCTTCAAGGACCTGGCCGCCCATTACAGCTGCGCCATCGACACCGAGGGCGAGGCCAAGGCGGGCATGGGCACGACGGCCGAGGATTCGGACGACGACGGGGACCTGGACCTGGTGGTCTGCAACCTGGTGGGCGAAGGGGACAGCTTCTTCGAGAACCAGGACGGCCAGTACTTCGTGGACCGGGCCGCCGAGCGCAAGCTGAGCGGCTCGGCCAGCAAGACCTTCACCCGCTTCGGCGTGGGCATGGCCGACTTCGACAACGACAGCCATCTGGACATGTACCAGGCCAACGGCCGGGTGGGCGACGCCCGCGCCCGGGTGGAGGCCAAGCCCTACAGCCTGACCGACCCCTTCGCTGAGCCCAACGTCCTCTTCCGCGGCCTGGCGGATGCCGGCTTCACGGAGCAGTTGCCGCGGGGCGGCACGGCAGAGGAGATCGTGGCCACCAGCCGGGCGGCGGTCTTCGGCGACATCGACAACGATGGCGGCGTGGACCTCCTGGTGGTGAACCGCGACGCCCCGGCCACCCTGCTGCGCAACCGCGTGGCGGAGCGCGGCAACTGGGTGGGCTTCCGGGTGCTCGAGGCTTCCGGACGCGACGCCCTGGGGGCCGTCGTCCGTCTGGCCTTGGGCGAGCGCCGCCTGCGGCGCGAGGTCCGCTCCGGCTACAGCTACCTGGCGGCCAACGATCCGCGCGTGCACGTGGGCCTGGGCTCGGCCGATGCGGTGGAGGACGTGGAGGTGCAGTGGGTGGACGGCAGCCGGGAGTCCTTCGGGCGGGCCGCCGCTGGCGCCTGGCGGACCCTCCGACGGGGCGAAGGCCAGGCGCGGCCATGAAGCCGACCACCAACGAGGAGCAAGCGATGAAGACGCAGGCCGCGGCCGGCGAGGCCGCCCCCCCTCCCGCCTCGGGCGCCACCCCGGTCGGGCGGCAGCGGCGGCGGGCATGGGCCTGGGTGTTGGCCATCCTGGGATCGCTGGGCCTGGCCTTGGGCCTGGCATCCTGGCGCGGGCTCCTGCCCGGCCCGGGCATCCTCGCCGGGCGGGCCACGGCCACCCCGGAGGCCCTGGACCTCACCCCCCTCGCGATCGACCGGGCCGAGATCGCCGACGAGGTGATCATCGAACAGGTCCTGGAAACCGCCAGATCGGTGGAAGAGCGGCCCGAAGACGCCGCGCTCTGGCTGCAGCTGGGCGAGACCTACCAGGTCAACAACATCAACGTCCGGGCGGTGACCTGCTACGACAACGTGATCCGCCTGGAACCCGCGAACGCCCGGGCCCACCACCTGCGGGCCATCGCCAAGGCCAACCTGGGCCGCAACGAGGAAGCGCTGGCAGACTTCGATCGCGCCATGGCCCTGGACCCGTATGTGCCCACCCGCTGGCGCAAGGGCTTCGTCTACCTGGACCTCAACGAGGCCCAGAAGGCCCTCGCCATCTTCGTCACCATCCTGCGCCAGACTCCCAAGGACTATGCCGCCGCCCTGGGCGCCGCGCGGGCCTACCTGGCCCTGGATCGCACCGAAGAGGCGGTGCTGGCCCTGGAGAGCCTCCTGGGGCGGGAAACGCGAAACGACGGCTACCTCTACCTGCTGCTCAGCTCGGCCTACCGCCAGCTGGGACGGACGGAGGAGGCCGACGACGCCCTCAACCTCAGCGCCAAGGGCCGCCCCCTGCTCACGGACCCTTGGCTGGACATGATCTCCCTGCGCCAGCCCGGCTTCTACCACGACCTGCAGCGCTCCTACCAGTTGCTGCGCGAGAACAAGGTGGACGAGGGCCTGGCCATCCTCCTGGAACTGCAGAAGCAGGCTCCCAAGAACGCCACCATCCTGGGCAACATCGGCTCGGCCTACCTGTCCAAGGGCGAAGCGGACACCTGCATCGACTACAACGAACAGGCCCTGGCCATCACCCCCAAGTGGGTCTACGGCTACGTCAACCTCAGCAAGGCCTACTACGCCAAGAGCGAAGCGGCGACGGACCCCGCCGAGCGCGCCGCCCACCTGGCGACCTCGCGCGACTACGCCGCCCAGGCCCTGGAGATCTCGCCCTCCAACCCCGAGGCCATCGCCGTGGATGCCAGCTTCTTCAGCCTGGACGGGAAGACGGACCAGGCCATCCAGCGCTTCAAGGATGCCTTCGAGGCGGTCGACTCCGTGGACCGGCGCAACTACGTGGGCTGGCTCTTCAAGGCCGGGCAGATGGAGAGCAACGCCGGCAAGTGGGAGGATTCGATCAAGACCCTCTCCAAGGTGGTCCTGCTGGACGAGAGCAACGGCGAGGCCTACTTCCGTCTGGCCATGGCCTACGGTATCCTGGGTGACGATCAGAAATCCCTGGCCATGTTCGACCTGGCGCGCCGGCATGCGGATCCCAAGAACGAGCAGCTCATGCGGGACATCCAGCGCTTCGAGCAGCAGTTGGGCCTGGCGGGGCCGGTCCCCGCTGTCACCGCCGAGCCCTGAGGCCCTCCGCCTGGGGCCTAACCCAGGAGCGCCGCCGGTGTTTGCTCAGGGGTATGGAACCGATCCCCGACGGATCTGCCGCCCCGAAGGTTGGGCCGCTTGAGCCGCCCGCGCGCCATGGCGGCCGCCGACGAGCGCCTGCTGGTCGAACGGGCCGCCCAGGGCGACGGGACGGCCTTCGGTCTGCTCTACGAGCATCACCTGGAGGCGGTCTTCGGCTACGTGGCCTACCGGGTGAGGGACCGCGCCGTGGCTGAGGACCTGACCCAGGACATCTTCCTGAGCGCCTATCGGGCCATGCCCGGCTTCCGCTGGCAGGGCAGCTTCGCCCCCTGGCTCCTGCGCTGCGCCCACAACCGGGTGGTCAACCACTGGCGCAGCCTGGGGCGTCGTCCCCCCGAGCAGTCGGTCGACGAGCGGGACGAGGCCGGCCGCCCCCTCCTGGTCCTGGCCGACGAGGGGGACGATGCCTCGACCCTCCTGGAGGCGGTGGATGCCGGAGGGTTGCGCCAGGCCCTGGGCCGCCTGACGGAGCTGCAGCAGCAGGTGCTGGCCTTGCGCTTCGGCGCAGGTCTCAGCCTGCTGGAGACGGCGGCGGCGATGGAGCGCTCCGAGAACGCGGTCAAGAACCTCCAGCACCATGCCCTGGCCAGGCTGCGTCGCGCCCTGCTGCCGGGGGCCGTGGAGGATGGCCCATGAGCAAGCCGCGGCCCCAGGGCCAGGCCCTGCCCCCCACCGATCCGACCGGCCCGGCCACCGTCCCGGCCGATGCCCTGCAGGCGGCCCTTGCCGACTGGGAGGCCGCGGGCCGGCCGGTGGACGGTCCTCTGCCCACCCCTGCCGCCGCCGATGTCCTGCCCCTCCTGCAGGCAGCCCGCCGGCTGGACGCCCAGCGCCCGCTGCCCGATCCGGACTTCCGTCGGCGCCTGGGCCGGGCTCTGGCCCTGGAAGCCCGGCGCCGGAGCGCGGGCCGGCGCCGCTGGGGCGATCCGCTCCGCGCCGCCTTCACCTGGCCCATCGCCTGGCGACCGGCGCTCCGGGGCGGCCTGATCCTCCTGGCCCTGGCCCTGGGGCTGGGGGCCGTCACCGTGGCCCAGGCGGCCCGTGATCCCCAGGGCTGGGCGGGCCGCCTGCTGCGCGCCACCCGAGACCTGGCCGACGAGGCATTGCCCGGCCTGGGCCTCTCGGCCGGCCCCCTGCTCCGGGCGACCTCCCTGCCCCCGCCGACACCCTCGGCGACCACCTCCCGGCCGGGCGGATCCGTGGAACGGACCGCTCCCGTCCGGGGGGCACCCACCGAGGGGGCTTCTCCCGCGCGGCCGCAGCCCTCGCCGGAGGTGGTCCTGGGACGCAGGCCGGGCCGGTCGCAGGGCTTGCCGGAGACCGCGGACGACGGGGGGGGCGGTTCCGGCGACCCTGCGTCGGCGCTCGCCACGCCCCCGGCCGACGCAGCGGCGCCGACCGTCGCTCTGACCTGGGGCCGCGACCGACTCTCCCTGACAGCCACGGCCCTGGCCCCGCCATCGGCCACCCCTACGGCGGCCGCGCCCCGCGCGCCGAGCCCCAGCCCGACGGCCACGGCGGCGCCCGCCGGCCGCGCTCCGGCTCCCGGAGGCGCCGCCCTCAGCGGCCGGGTGGACCTGGGGGAGGGGCGCCCACTCCGGGGCCTCCCCGTCTTCGCCTACCGCCTGGATGCAGGCGGCAAGCTGCGCTGGTGGGATCCGGCGGCCGCGACGCGCACGGACGCCGAGGGCCGCTACCGGCTGGAGGGCCTGGCGGCCGGCAGCTACAAGCTGATGGCCGGCTACCTCTTCCCCCTGGCCCCCCGCCGTTGGTACCCCGCGGCCGGCCGCTCGGCCGATGCCGAGCCCATCCACCTGGACGCGGGCCAGATCCGGGAGGGGCTGGACCTTCGCTTCGACGACGCCGCGGCCGCGCCCCTGTCGTTCTGGGCCCGCATCGACCGCCGGTAGGGGCGATCGGCAGATCGCCCTCCTGCCCCCGCCACGACATGGGCGATCTGCCGATCGCCCCTACCTTTCAATCGCGGATATCCACCGCCGTGCCGATATCCGCCCAGCCGTAGAGCTGCTCGGCGTCGGCCGCCGACAGCACCACGCAGCCGTAGCTGATGGGCGAGCCCAGGTAGCCTTCCCAGAGGGTCTGGCCGTTGATGATGGGCAGGGCATGGATGCCGTTCTCCGAGCTGCCGGCCCAGTAGATGCCCAGCCAGTAGGGCATCCAGAGCTGCCAGGCAGAGGACCAGGCATTGGGGATCCGGCTCTGGACCTGGAAGCTGCCGCGCCGTGTGGGGTAGCCGTCCAGGCCGGTGGAGGTGACGAAGTTCCAGACCAATGTGTCGCCCTGCCAGACGTACATCCGCTGCTCGCTCACGTCGACCACGATGCGCTTGGCCCCCCCGCGGGCCGCGCCGGGTCCCTGGCCCTGGACAGGGATGCGCAGGGTCTGGCCTTCATAGATGGCGTCGTCCGCCAGGCCGTTGAGGCGCTGCAGGCCCAGGGCCGTCTGACCGAAACGGGCGGCAATGCTGGAGAGCGTGTCGCCCGCCTGCACTGTGTAGGTTTGATGGGTGGGGCCGGTGGGCGGCGGTCCGGCGGGACGGGTGGGGAGCGCCGGATCCCCGTCGCTGTCCTGGCCGGCGGCTCCGTCCGGCGCCTCGGCCCCCGCGCCCGGCCCTTCGACGATCAGGGTGGCCCCGGCCTGGATCGCCCCATCCAAGGGCAGGCCGTTCAGGCGGATGAGGGTGTCGACGTCCGTCCCCTGCGCTCGCGCGATGGTCGAGAGGGTGTCGCCCGGCTGCACCGTGTAGACCCTGGCCTGGGAGGCCCGGGACGGGGCAGGGGCCGGCGCCCGGGTGCCCCGGCGACCGGAGGCGGCACGGTCGGCCCGCGTCGCGCGGACGTTGGCCACGGGGATCCACAGCGATTGGCCGGGCAAGAGGACGTCGCCGATGTCCCGTCCGTTGAGCAGGGCCAGGTCCGTCGTGGCCATGCGGTAACGCGAAGCCACGTCGAAGAGCGACTCGCCGACCCGCACGACGTGGCTGCCCCAGGCCCCGGCGGGCGCGGCCACCTGCGCCTGGGCGGCAGGGATCGTCGTCGCCAGGCAGGCGGCGAGCGAGAGAGCGAGGCTGCTGAAGCGCAGGCTGGGCGACACGACGGCGGCTCCTCGGGAGGATCAGGACCAGGATCGACAGGGCGGCACGACGGGCCCCCAGGGGAGCCCGCCGTGCCGCCGGACTTGCGTCGGATGGGTCGGCCTCGGTGCTTCGGGCGGCCGCCGCGACCTGGCCGGCCGCGTCCGCCACCGCAACGACCTGGCGGCCGGATCAGCGGTCCACGTGCACCGTGACGTTGCAGGGCCGCGGGAACTGGCCGCGGTTGTCCACCGCCGTCAGGCGCAGGGTCCAGGTGCCCGCCGGCAGGTTGCCGACGTACCAGGTGCCCAGGCTGCTGTCGTTCACCGTGCGGTTGACCTCTTCGCCGATGCTGAAGAAGTTGCCGTCCAGGGGCGTGGCCCCCATGGCGGCCTCCAGCTTGTAGAACTGGAAGTCGGCGATGTTGGCCGTGCCCGCCACGTTGACCGTGCCCGTGACGTGCTCACCCTGGCGCGGGTTCACGATCTGCACCTCGCGGGCGCAGGCCGCAGGCCGCAGGTCGGGGCGGGCCGTGGGGTGGGGATGCTGCGGGCGGGGCTTGGGCTGCGGTTCGTGTTGCCCATGGCCCGGCTTGAGGCCCCCCTCACCGCAGGGGATGTAGAGGGCCTGGCCGGCATAGATCAGGTAGGGGAAGCCGATGCCGTTGGCCCGGGCGATGGCACCGATCGACAGGCCGTGGTGCCAGGCGATACCGGAGAGGGTCTCGCCGGGTTTCACCGGATGGCGATGACCGCAGCCAGGACCCGGATCCGTCCAGCCGCCGCCGGGCGCCGGCTCCGGGGCCCAGCCGCCGGGGATGCGCAGATCCTGGCCGGCGTAGATGTAGTCCGGGTTGCTCAGGCCGTTGGCGGCCATGATGGCCGGCACCGAGACCCCGTACTTCCAGGCGATGCCGTAGAGCGTCTCACCCAAGGACACGCGGTGCAGGCGTCCGCCACCGGCCTGGGGTGCCGGGGCAGGCTCCCAACTGGGGCCGCTACCGGGGATGGTCAGGGTCTGACCGGCGTAGATGTAGTCCAGGTTGACCACCCCGTTGGCCGCGGCAATGGCCTCCGCGCTCACCCCGTAGCGGCGGGCGATGCTGTAAAGGGTCTCTCCGAGGGCCACCGTGTGGGTCCGCTGCCCTCCGTCGTAGGCCAGGGCCGTGGCCGCGTCGGTGCCGACGGCCATGGCCGTCAATGCCAGCACCAAGGCCAGGGCCAATCCGTAGAACGTCTTCATCGCGATCTCCTCAAGGTCTATGGATATGCCGATAGGTCTGGGGCTGAGGACTGACGGCGGGGTGCGACGGGTGGGTGGGATGTTCAGGACGCCTCGGCACGCGGCGCAGCCAGGGGCCAAGCGGGCAGCTCTCGCCCGCGCAAAAAGGCCTCCAGGTCGGCGCGGCGCACCGCATCGGGCCGATCGGGGGCTGCATGAAGCTCACCGCTGCGGATGAGGCGGCGCAGCGTGAAGAGGCTCAGGCCCAGCCGATCGGCCATCTCTGCCAGGGAAATGCAGTCGTCCATCACGCGGGCGAGCATACGGTTATTTTATTGTTTCGTCAACCCTTGCACATCTTGTGGTGTCGGGCCCCCTCGGGCCGCTAGATCTTGTGGTGGGTCGGCCGGCGGCTGTTAAGGACGGTGACCTCGAGGCCTGGGCTATCATTCGGCCGATGAACGCCAAGGCCCTTCGTCTGCTGGAATTCCACAAGCTGCGCCAGCGTCTGGCCGAGCGGGCCGATTTCTCCCTGGGCCACCGCCTGGCCCTGGAGCTGGCACCCTCCGCGGACCTGGCGGAGGTCCGCGCCCGCCAGGCGCTGACGGCGGAGGCGCGCGACCTGGTCGCCCGCCGCGGCGGCCAGGACCTCAGCGGCGCCCATGACCTCCGGCCCGAAATCCAGAGCGCCGCCTTGGGCCGCTGCCTGATCCCCGCCGAGCTCCTGGAGCTGCGCGACACCCTGGCCACCGCCCGCCGCCTGGAGCGGACCATCGGTCGGGACGATGCACATTGGCCCGGTCTGGCCGCCATCGCCGACACCCTGGAGCCGAGCCCGACCCTGCACGATGCCATCCAGGAAGCGCTGGACGACGACGGCAAGGTCCGTGACGATGCCAGCCCGGCCTTGCGCCGCATCCGCAAGGAGATCCGCGTGGCGGCCGAGCGCCTGCGGCGCCAACTGGAGGGTCTCCTGGGCCAGGAGGCCCTGCGCGGGGTTCTGCAGGAGTCCTTGATCACCCAGCGCAACGGGCGCTACGTGATCCCGGTGAAGGCCGACTTCCGCGGCCGCCTGCCCGGCGTGGTGCACGACACCTCGGACAGCGGCGCCACGCTCTTCGTCGAACCGTTGGGCGCGGTGGAGGCCGGCAACCGCCTGCGCGAGCTGGAGTTGGACGAGGAGAAGGAGATCGATCGCATCCTCCGGGCGCTCAGCGGGCTGGTGGCGGCCGAGGCGGAGCCCTTGGCCGGGTCCATCGCCGCCCTGGGTGAGCTGGACCTGGCCTTCGCCGCCGCCCGCCTGGCGGCCGAACTGCGGGCGGTGCCGCCCCGCCTGCTGGAGGACGTGCCCCCCCAGCTGGACTTCCCCCTGGCCCGTCACCCCCTCCTGGACCCCGAGACAGTGGTGCCGGTCAGCATCCGCGTGGGGCGGGACTTCGACCAGTTGGTGATCACCGGGCCCAACACGGGCGGCAAGACGGTCAGCCTGAAGACGGCCGGTCTCCTGGTCCTGATGGCCCAGTCCGGCCTCCAGATCCCGGCCGACGAGGACGCCTGCCTCGCGGTCTTCGGCGACGTCTTCGCCGACATCGGCGACGAGCAGTCGATCGAGCAGTCGCTCTCCACCTTCAGCGGCCACATGACCAACATCGTGACCATCCTGGAGCAGGCCGACGCCACCAGCCTGGTGCTGCTCGACGAGCTGGGGGCGGGCACCGACCCGGTGGAGGGAGCCGCCCTGGCCGGGGCCATCCTGCAGCACCTGTTGCAGGCGGAGATCCGCTGCATCGCCTCCACCCATTTCTCGGAGCTGAAGGCCTACGGCCATGCCACGGAGCGGGTGGCCAACGCCTCGGTGGAGTTCGACGCCGCCACGCTCCGGCCCACCTACCGCCTGACCATCGGCCTGCCAGGGCGCTCGAACGCCCTGGCCATCGCCGGCCGCCTGGGCCTGCCGGAGTCCATCCTGGCGCAGGCCCGCGCGGGCCTGGAGGTCTCAGACCTGGCGATGGAGGAGATGCTGGCCCGCATCCAGGCGGCCGAGCGCGAGGCGGAGGCCGAGCGACTGGCGGCGGGCGAGGCGCGGCAGGCGGCCGAGGGCTGGGCCCAGAAGCTGGAGCGGGCCCTGCACCAGTTGGAGTCCGAGCGGGCCGACATTCTGCGCGAGGCGCGCCAGGAGGCACAGGCGGAACTGGGCGCGGCCCGGGAAGCCGTCAGCAGCCTGCTGCGGCGGGCTGAGAAGGCTGAGGCGGCTGCCCGCGGGGCGGCTCGCGGCCCGCGCCCGCCCGCCGGGGCCAAGGACGCGGCGACCGACCCGGGCGCCGGCGAGGCGGTGGCCGACCTGAAGGCGGCGATGGGCCAGTTGGACAGCCTGCGCGGCATCGTGGACCAGGCGGTGCCCAAGCCCAAGCGGCGGGACCTGGGCGAGCGCCCCCTGGGCCCGGGCGACCTGGTCAAGGTGGCCCGCCTGGAGCAGACGGGCGAGGTGATCAAGGTGGTGGGGGACCAGGCGGAGCTGCAGCTCGGTCGCCTGCGCATGACGGTGCCCCTGGCCGACCTGGACCGCCTGCCGCGCGGGCCGGCCGAGGCCCTGACCTCGGACAGCCGCCTGCACCGTGCGGCCTCGGCGCCCACTTCGGTGCCGGTGCAGCTGGACCTGCGGGGGATGCGGGTGGAAGAGGGCCTGGAGGCGGTGGACCGCTACCTGCACGAGGCCCTCCTGGCGGGCCTGCCCTTCGTGCGCATCGTCCACGGGCATGGCACGGGGGCGATGAAGACGGCGGTACGCGAGGCCCTGCGCCGCTCGCCCATCGTCCGGCGCAGCCGGCCCGGTCAGCAGAACGAGGGCGGCGATGGGGCGACGGTGATCTACTTCGACGCCGAAGGCTGAGTCGGGGCGGGCGCGGGCCACCCTCGTGAAGGCGCTTCTGGTCATCGCCCGCGGCTCCTTCAGGCGCATGCTGGCCTACCGCGCCGCCACCCTGGCAGGCCTGGGGACCAACCTCTTCTTCGGCCTGCTGCGCGCCTACGTCTTCATCGCCCTCTTCGCCGCCGCCGGCAGCCCCACCGTGGCCGGCTTCGACCTGAAGCAGGCGATCACCTTCACCGCTCTGGGCCAGTCCCTGATCGGTCCCCTGCGCATCTGGGGGTCCACCGAGGTGCTGGAGCGCATCCGCAGCGGCGACATCGCCATCGACCTGGCGCGGCCGCTGGGGCTCTTCGGCCATTACCTCGCCCAGGACCTGGGCCGCGCGGCCTTCGAGGCCCTGTTTCGCGGCCTGCCCCTCCTCTTGGCCTACAGCCTGATCTTCGAGCTGGTCTGGCCGGCCGGTCCCCTGACCTGGCTGGCCTTTCTGTCGGCGGCAGGACTGGGGGTGGCGATCAGCTTCGGTTGGCGCTTCCTGGCCAACCTGGCTGCCTTCTGGCTGGTCGATGCCCGCGGCCTGGCCCGCCTGGCCTCCCTGGGGGTCATCCTCTTCAGTGGCCTGATCCTGCCGCTGGCGATGTTCCCGCCTACGCTGGTGGGGCTGGCGCGGGCCCTTCCCTTCGCGGCCTTCATCGATGCCCCGGCCCGGGTCTGGCTGGGCCAGGCGACAGGCGCGGACCTGGCGCGGCTCCTGGCCTGGGAGCTGGCCTGGGCCCTGGGCCTGGCCCTGGCCGGCCAGGGGGTCTACCGGCTGGGCATCCGCCGCCTGGTGATCCAGGGCGGATGACGACGATGAGCGCCAAGGCCCCTGGCGAACTGCGCGGCGCCGGCCGGGTCTACTTGGCCCTGGTGGCGGCCCAGGCCCGCTCGCAGCTGCAGTACCGGGTGGGATTCCTCTTCTCCCTGGCCACGGCCTTCCTGGCCACCATCGTGGACTTCATCGGCCTGAGCTTCTTCTTCAGCCACTTCCCGTCCATCGCCGGCTGGCGCCTCCCGGAGCTGGGCCTGCTCTATGTCCTGGTCAACCTGCCTTTCGCCCTGGCGCATCTCCTGGCCGAGGGCTTCGAGGACTTCCGCGACTACGTGCGTCTGGGGGAGTTGGACCGACTGCTCCTGCGCCCGCGGCCGGTGGGTCTGCAGGTGGCGGGCGGCGGCCTGGCCCTGCGCCAGCTGGGGCGCCTGGCCCAGGTGCTGCTGGTGGGGGTGCTGGTCTGGCGGTGGCTGGACCTGGGCGGCCGCTGGTCGGCGGCGGACTGGCTGCTGGCGGCCTGGGCGATGCTGGGGGGCCTGGCCTTCTACCTGGGCGTCTTCCTGCTCTCGGCCACGCTCTGCTTCTGGACGGTGGAGGCCATCGAGCTGGCCAACGTGGTGACCTACGGCAGCACCGAGATGGCGGTCTACCCGATGCCGATCTTCGGCACCTGGCTCCGCCGCTTCTTCAGCTACGTCGTCCCTCTGGCCTTCGTCAACTACTACCCGGCCCTCACGCTCCTGGACCGAGCGGACCCGCTGGGCCTACCGCCCTGGACCGGCTGGCCGGCGCCCTTGGCGGGCCTGGCGGTCCTGGCCCTGGGCCAGGCCGCCTGGCGCCTGGGCCTGCGGCATTACCAGGGGACGGGGACGTGAACCGAGGCCTCAGGCCGGCAGCCGCGCCCTGAACGCCGCCAGGCTCGGTGCATCGACGGCCTCGTCCAGGAGCAGCTCCAAGGCTGCCCGGTCACGCTCGACGAGCAGGGGCGCCAGGTCGTCGGCGGCGGGGCCGAAGCGGCGGCGGAGGATGCGCTGCAGGTGCTGGAGGGCAGCTTCGCGGTGGCCGTGTTCGCGGCCCACGGCAACGCCTCGCTCAAGCCCCTGCTCCACCCCCTCCCGCAGGATCTCCTCGTAAAAGGTCAGTCCGGTTGCGGCTCCCATGTTCCACCTCATCAAGTCCAGGACGTCGGCCTTGTCGAGGACCAGGCCGGCCATGTAGGCCAGGAGCATCTCCATGCCCGCCAGCTCGGGGGTTCGGCGCAGGCGGTCCAGGACGCCGGCCAGGAGGGCGGGGTCGGCGCCGCCGTCCATGACCGGGACCAGCGGGAGCAGCCCGGTGATGTCCTGGTCGACGACGCGGCGGGCCTCCCACTCCCAGAGGCGGATGACCCGAAGGTCCCGCCGGGCCCGGAAGCCCAGGACCGCTGATTCGTAGTGGTCCAGGTCCGCGCGGCCCCGGGGAGGATGTTAACCACCACGGGGAGCACCGGCAAACGGTAGGTCTGCTCGGCCAGGGCGGCGTAGACCTCCGAGCGCAGGGGCATGCGCGGGTCCGGGCGGAGCTGCAGCTCGATGTTGACCAGGAACTCGCCGGCCTCCGGGTCCACCGCCCGCAGCAGCACGTCGGTCTCCCGCCCCACCCACTGGAGCCGGCCCTCCATCTGCTCCAGGCAGCGCACCTCCGCTCGTCCGGTGACGAAGCGCAGCCAGTCGTCGGGCCGCAGCCCGATGAGCTGCCGGCCGCCGAGATCCGCGCTGCGGGCGCCGGTGCTGGGGATGGGGCCGGGGTCGGCTGGGATCGCGCCAGGCGGTGGCGACGCTGGATCGCTGGCCGACGCTGGTTCGTCGGAGGCTGGATCGACCATGCAGCGAGCTTAGGCAGGTGGCGTTTCAGCATCGTCCCGCTGCGCCAGGTCTGCGCCAAGGGGCTTGCGCCTGGCGATCGACGCGGCCGTCGACCCATCGGGCGCTGTGGCCATCCTGGTGGCGCACCAGGCCGCGTCGCGTCCGAGGCCGTCTCTATCCCGGAGCACGGATCTGGCGGTAGATGATGTCGGAAGGCGCAGGGCATCCGGTCCGGCGCGGCTGGTTCCGCGGGACCTTTCCGGCGTTCCGCGAACAGGATAATGGCATGAGACGAATGTCCTTCGCGCACATGTCGGCGGCCCGGGTGGCCGCGGGGGTGACCACCGCAGCCCTGGCCCTCGTCGCGGGCCAGGGGCGCACACCCGGCGTCGCTGGCCGGGGCCAGGCCGAGCCGCGAAACGTCCTGGTCATCATCGCCGACGACCTGGGCGTCGATACGATGGCCATCTATGGCATCGGCCAGGAGCCGGCCCACACGCCCACCTTGGATGGACTGGCGGCCGCGGGGCTGCGCTTCGAGCAGGCCTGGGCCTACCCGATCTGCACCCCCTTCCGCGCCGCGGCGCTGACGGGACGCTTCGGCTTCCGCACCGGTGTCGGCGCGGTCGGAGCCGGCTCGGCCGCCACCCTGCCGCTGGCCGAGACCATCGTGCCGGAGGTCCTGGACGCCCACCCCGAGCTGGGCGTGACGCACGCGGTCATCGGCAAGTGGCATCTGGGCGGCGGGCGCACCGCGCCGCTCGACCACGGCTTCGACCACTTCGCCGGGGTCCTGCAGGGCAGCCTGACGGACTACTACGCCTGGCAGCGCTCGGTGAACGGGCGGGTGGCCACGGAGACCGGCTATGCCACCAGCGTGCAGGTCGACGACGCCAGCGCTTGGATCGCGCAGCAGGCCGACCGCCCCTGGTTCATGTGGCTGGCCTTCAACGCGCCGCACAGCCCCTTCCATCGGCCGCCCGAGGACCTGCACACGGTCGACCTGCCCCCGGGCGACCCGCCGGACCGCGGGTCGGGCGCAACCCCCTACTACCTGGCCGCCATCGAGGCCATGGACAGCGAGATCGGCCGGCTGCTCCGGGAGATGGACCCTGCGGTCAGAGCGCGGACCACCCTCCTGTTCATGGGCGACAACGGATCGCCTGCCCGCACGATCGGCGCGCCGTTCGACGCCGAGAAGAGCAAGGACAGCCTCTACCAAGGCGGCATCCGCACGCCACTGATCATCTCCGGCGCCGGCGTCGTCGAGCCCGGCCGGCAGATCGAGCACCTGGTGCACTCGGTCGACCTCATGGCGACCAGCCTCGACCTGCTGGGCGTGCCGGAGGCTGAGCTGCCAACCGACATCGACGGACGGAGCCTGCGGCCCTACCTCGAGACGCCGGGGCATCCGGCCCTGCGCGACTGGGCCTTCAGCGAGAAGTTCGGCAGCGAGGACGGTCCGGCGGGCGAGGGCAAGACCCTCCGCGACCTGCGCTACAAGTACATCCGCTTCGATGCCGGCGGCGAGGAGCTCTACGACCTGCTGTCCGATCCCTACGAGCGCCAGGAGCTGATCGCCGCGGGGCTCGACGCCGCCGGGCAGGCCGCGCTGGACGACCTGCGCGCCCGGCTGGGTGCCCTGCTCGCCGGCCCGCCGGTCACGGCGACGCCGGCGACGCCACCCGGCAGCACGCCCACCGCTCCCCCGACCTCGTCGCCCGGCGCCACGCCGACGGCCGGCGCAGGGCAGCCCACCCAGAGCCCCGGGCCCGAGTCAACGCGGGCGATTCTCCTCCCGCTGCTATGGCGCAGCGGCGACTGAGGTTCCGCGGTCCCGCGCCCCCCACCTGCCCCCGCCCGCCGCCTTCCGTCTATAATCCCGCCCTGCCACGGCGGCGCCGCGTGCCGGGGCGCCCACTTGCCGCCCCCACGGCCTTCCAAGGGAGGAAGCTCATCATGACCCCACCCGACCTCAGGCGCCTGCTGGCCACCCTGGCCGTTGCGCTGACCACCGCCGCCTGCGGGGCTGAGCCCGAGACCGCCGACCCAGGTGCCGCGGACAGCAGCACGCCCACCGCAGCCGCTGCCGCCCCCGCCGCCAGCCCCAGCGGGGCCGCGTCGAGCGGCGCCACCGGCGCTCCCGCAGACCAGGCCACCCCCGACCCCACCGTCGTGGCCCTGGTCTCCAACTTCAAGCCGCCGGAGAAGGGCGATCCGGATGCCCTCATCTCCATCTACGAGTTCTCCGATTACATCTGCCCCTACTGCCGCACCTTCAACGAGGAGGTGTCCGACAAGGTGGACGCCGACTACGTGAAGGGCGGCAAGGCCCGCTACGTGCACTGGGACTTCCCCTTGGCCGGGCATGGCTATGGCGCCATCGTCAGCGCCGAGGCCTCGCATTGCGCCGGCGAACAAGGCAAGTACTGGGAGATGCACAAGGCCCTCTTCGCCGCTTGGGAGCAGCAGTCCAAGCTGGACGTGAAGGACGAGCAGGCCGCCATCGACTCGGCCCTGGGCATCGGCGCCGAGCTGGAGATGGACCAGGAGGCCTTCAAGGCCTGCGTCGAGGCCAAGAAGTACCGGCCGGTGGTCGCCACCATGTACCGCCAGGCCACCGACATGGGTCTGGACGCCACCCCTGCCTTCGTCATCCAGCACAAGGATCCCGCCAACCCCACGGGGCCGGACAAGATCAAGGTGGTCATGGGCGCCCTGGCCTACGAGGACTTCGCCCAGACCCTGGACATCGAGATCGCCCGGGCGCAGGGGACCCCCATCCCGGACACCCCCACGCCCACTGCCGATCCCAACGCCACCGCCACCGCCGCCGCCTTGCTGAAGACCGCCACCGCCGGCGCCCCGAAGCCCTGAAGCCGGCCGGTCGCGGCCGAAACGGAGGCGGCGCGGCGCTCCCACAGGCGCCGGCGCCCTCTGCCCACGACGATCTGACGTGGGGCCTGGTCATCCTGACCAGGCCCCACGTTATGTTTATTGTTTTGGTGCTGCCGCCGGCCCGAGGCTATGATCTCCGGCCCTTGTGAGCGCAGCATGCCATCCCGAACCACCTTGACCGGCCCTTTGGCCGCCCTCCTCCCCCTCCTCGGCCTCCTGGCCTGCCGGGGCGCGGCGCCCGTGGTCCCGTCGGCGCCCGCCGCCACGGCCGGGCCCAGCGCCCTGTCTGCTGCCGAGCCGCAGCCAAGACCGCTGACCGTCTGGACCGTCAGCAGCCTCGAAGCCACCGAGGAGGAGGCTCCCTCTCTCCGGCGCAGTCTCCGGGACGCCGCCCTGGCCTTGGGCGCCGGAGCCCCCGGCTTGGAGATCGTGACCAAGCCCGCCTACGGGGCGGCCGGCATCGCCGACTTCCTGCGCAGCAGCGCCCAAGTGGCGCCGGAACGCCTGCCGGATCTCTGCGTCCTGCCCCTCGAGGCCCTGGCCGAACTGGGTGCCCTGGGCCTGCTGCAGCCCCTCCGTGACCCGGAGCTGCTGGATCGGGCCGCCGCCGCCTACCCCTTCGCCCGGCGTCTGGCCGGCCCGGCCGAGACGCCCTGGGGCCTGCCCCTGGCCGTCGACGTCCTGCACGCCATCGTGCGCGACGCGTCCGTGCCCCCCCGCTGGGACCAGCTGACGGCCGGGCCCCTGGCCCTGCCCCTGGGCGGCGGCGCCTGGGCGCCGGAACTGGCGCCCCTCGTCAGCGTCTATGCCGCCGCCGGAGGCGACCTGGCGCAGCTTGCGCACCCCGACCCCGCCGTCGCGCGCGGCAGCCTGCAGGCCTTGGCCGACGGCCTGGCCGGGCGGCAGCTCGCGCTGCCGCCCGAGGGCCGCACGACCAGGGCCGCCTGGAGCCACTTCGTCGGCGCCGAGGCGCCGGCCGCCGTGGTCAACAGCGGGGCCATCATCGGCCGGCAGACCGCCTTCCCCGGCATGCGCTGGGGTCCCGTCCCCGGACCCCAGGGTCCGGCGCCGGCCATCGCCTGGGGTTGGGCCCTGGCCGTCACCACCGCCGACCCCGAACGGATGGCCTGGGCCGTGGAGCTGCTGCGCCAGGCCGCCGCGGCCGAGCATGCCGCCGACCTCCTGTCCGCCGGCCTCCTGCCCCCCCAGCCCGAGGCCTGGGCCGAGCGCGTGGCCCGCGGGCTGGACGAGGCCCCCAGCAGCGCCTACCTGGAGTTCATCCAGACCCAGCTCTCGACCGCCCAGGCCCTGGAGGCCATCGATCGGTGGGGGCCCGCCTGGGCCGCCGCCGGCAGGGCCTTGGCCGATGGGGCCGGCGCCGGAGCGGCCATGCAGGCCCTCGCCGTCCCGCCAACCCCCTAGCCCCACGGTGGCCGTTCGCCGCCCCAGTCGCCGCCCGCCGCCTTCGCCTCTCCTCACCGTACTCCTTCTGCGACCCCTCATCCCCGCGCGAGGCATGTGATGAACGCCATAGACAGTGCCCTGGACGCCCAACTCCTCCGGCGCCTGCAGGGCCGGTCCAACGTCGACATCGTGATCGGCCTGCCCACCTACAAGAACAGCCGGACCATCGGCAACGTGATGCTGGCCCTGGCCAACGGCATCCAGAAGCACTTCCCCGACTGCACTGGCCTCATCGTCGTCTCGGACGGGGGGTCCACCGACGACACCCTGGAGATCGCCAAGGCCACCGTGCTGCCGCCCTCGACCAGCACCCTGATCGCTCCCTATGCCGGGGTGATCGGCAAGGGCTCGGCCATCCGGGCCGTCATGGAGGTGGCCGACCGGCTCAACGCCCGGGCCTGCGCCATCGTCGACGCCGACCTGCGCTCGATCACCCCGGACTGGATCGAGCGCCTGATCGGCCCGGTGCTGGCCGACCAGGCCGACTTCGTGAGCCCCCTCTACACCCGGGACCGCCACGAGGTGACGATCAACGACATGATCGCCTATCCCTTGATCCGGGCTCTCTACGGCCGTGACCTGCGCCAGCCCCTGGGCGGGGAGTTCGGCCTCAGTCCCCTGGCCTGGAAGAGCTTTCTCGCCAAGGACGTCTGGGAGACCGACGTCGCCCGCTTCGGCATCCACATCTGGATGGTCACCTTGGCCATCAACGCCGGCTGGCGCCTGGTCCAGGCACCGCTGGGCACCAAGACCCACGACTACAAGGACCCCACCGTGGGCTTCGAGCCCAAGTTCATGCAGATCGTGGGCACTGCCTTCCGGCTGATGTCCATCTACCGCCGCGTCTGGCCGGAGATCCGCCAGGTGGTGCCCATCCCCGTCTGGGGCCAGGTCGAGCACCTGGCCCCCGAGCCCGTGCCCACCACGCGGCAGACCCTCTGGGACGGCTTCCGCAAGGGCGTGAAGCGCTACCGTCGCAACCTGGACGTCATCCTGGACAAGCCCCTGCGGGCCCGGGTCGACGCCATGGTGGCCGAGGACCTGCCCGGCTTCGACACCGAGTCCTGGGCCTGCACCGTGATGGACTTCGCAGTGGTCTACAACCGCGGCGAGGGGGACCCCGACAAGGTGGCGCTCTCGCTCCTCCCCCTCTACTATGCGCGCAAGGCCACCATGCTGCGCGAGCTGGAGGGCCGGCCCTGGACCGCGGTGGAGGACGCCATCCAGGCCCAGGGCGACGTCTTCTTCACCAGCAAGGACTACCTGGTGGAGCGCTGGATCAACTACCTGCCTTGGGCGCCGTCCAAGCTCTAGGCCAAGCGGAGACAGCCCGTGATGGACAGCCAGCAACCCGGCCCCCGCATCCTGCTGATCGACGACGACGCGCGCCTGGGCGAGGCCGTCGGCCGCTTCCTCGGGCGGGCCGGCTATGCGATGGAGCAGGCCACGAGCGGCAGTGCCGGCCTGGAGCGCTTCGCCGCCCGGCCGCCCGACCTGGTCCTCCTGGACGTGGTCATGCCCGGGCGCGACGGCTGGGAGATCTGTCGACGCCTCAGGGAGCAGTCCGAGGTGCCCATCATCATGCTGACCGCGCGGGACGCGGAGAGCGACAAGGTCATGGGCCTCCGCCTGGGGGCCGACGACTACCTGGCCAAGCCCTTCGGCCTCAAGGAGCTGGAGGCCCGGGTGGAGGCCGTCCTCAGGCGCAGCCGGCGCCAGCGGGGCGCCGCGCCGGACAGCGGCCCGCTCTACGACGACGGCTACCTGCGCCTGGAGGCCGGCACCCGCCAGGTCCTCTGCGACGGCCGGACTCTGGAGCTGACCGCCACCGAACGACGCCTGCTCTTCACCCTGGTCGAGCAGGCCGACCAGGTGCTCAGCAACGTCCAGATTCTCCGCCAGGCCTGGGGTGGCGAGTACGAGAACGCCTCCGACTACGTGAAGCTCTACATCTGGCGGCTGCGCCAGAAGCTGGAGCCCGATCCCGCCAAGCCCCGCTACCTGCGCACCGAGCGCGGCCTGGGATACCGCTTCGTCCCCCAGCCCGACCAGGGGTCTTGACAAGTCGCCGTCGTTACAGTAGCATTAACGCAATCTTTTTATAACCGGCCCAGTCCGAGATTTGCCCGCAAGGGACGCTTGGCTCCCAAGGTCGCCCTGTCCCGGCGACCTGTGGTGCAGGCTGGCGGCCCCTGTAAGGAAGGTGTTGGCTCTATGATCGCCTTGCGTCGCTCCACCGATCGGGCTTGCACAGCCCGACCCGCCGGTCGCCGGCGGCTGGCCCTTTCCGGCATCCTGGTGCTGGCCACCGCCCTCGCGGGGGATGGCCTCCTGGTCGGCCTCGCCCATCCTGCCCAGCAGGCGCCGCAGGTCCTGGACTTCAGCACCCTGCGGCTGCACGGCTACCCCGCCCTGGGACATCCGGACGATGCGCCCTACGCCAACCGGCCGGCCGGCCCTGGCTCCAACAGCCAGGACGATCCCCTGACCGGCCTGGTGCCGGAAGAGGCGCCCTACACCGCGGGTGAAGGCCCCTTCGATCCTCAGTCGGCCGAGGCGCCCGAGATGGATTGGGCCACCTGGAACCCGGCCTGGATCTCGGAGCGGCTGGCCGAGCCGAGCCTCAGGGCCAACTGGCCGGCCCTGCGCGGCGTCGACGAGGTCTCGGCCGCGGCGAACATCCGCGCCGGGGGCATCAACGCCTCCCAGAAGGTCTGGCTCAGGCACTGGTACGAGCCGATGCACCTGGACCTCGACCTCAATGCCGACGGCCGCCTGACCTCCGACGAAGAGGACGAGGACTACGGCGCGCCCCTGGCCCCGGTGAACCCCACGCCCTCGGCCATCGACGAGTGGTACCCGGCCATCATGACCGAGTACAGCTACATGCTGGTGGAGAACGACCCCCTGCCTCTGTCCCGTCCCCGCCCCGCCGAACTCGGTCGCTCGGCCCCCCGCCCCACCTGCGGCCGCGTGGGCGGCACCCGCATCGTCTTCCCCGTGGGCATCTCGACCAGCGCGGCCGACCCCGCCGGCGCTGCCCAGGGACAGGGCCTGACCAGCCTGGACGCGGACTTCGACGGTCGCCTGGACATGATCAACGTCAACGACGAGGCCGGCCTGCCCGCCGTCCTGGGCGGCCTGCGCCTGGACTTCGACGGCGACGGCGTCCTGGACGCGCTCAACCCGGACGGCCAGCCCCTCAGCTGCGACGAGATGGCCGTCCTGCACACCGATGCCATGACCCTCAGGCCCGGCGGCCGGGTGCAGTTCCTGGACCATTACGTGCAGGTCCAGTCGGTGACCGGCAACGCCGCCCTGCTGGATGTCTACTACACCGGCGACCTGGTGCCCCGCCTCATCCAGCGCCGCTCCGTGGCCATCGGCGCCGCGGCCCTGGCCGGCGACACCGGCCCCCTCCTGGTCCTGGGCGGGGTCGGCGGCACCAACCTGGGCACCGTACCGCCGGGCGCCTGGTTCGTCTACGTTCAGGACGTGGACGGCGACCAGGACACGGCCATCGTCACCGTGGGGCGGGCCCTGGGCGCCCCCTGCGCCAGCATGCAGGCGGCGGCGGGCCAGAGCAACCTGGTCCCTGGCGGCCCCTACTTCCTCAAGCGCTTCTACGTGGACGGGCACGCGTACAACGTCGCCGCCATCTACGCCTGCAACCCGAGCAGCTTCCAGTACCTGACCCTCCGTGCCCCCCTGCCCAAGGTGCCGGTCATCCTCGAGACCCACTCCGTGCGCCTGCAGGAGCACGCTCTGCGCCAGGCCCTGCCCCTGCTCCCGCCCTTCAACCACGAGCACACGGTGCTGGACGACGTGGACGAGGCGCCGGCCTTCACGGACCTGACCCCGGACCAGGACGAGCCCCGGCCGCTGGTCCTCTACATGGGCTCCCCGGTGGGGCCGGTGCCGCCGGTCCTGGGCCCGGGCGAGGACCTGCCCTACCGCGGGCGCATCGCCGCCGCACCGGTGGGTCCCTACACCGATCCGCGGGCGAGCCGCTGGCTCTACAACCAGGAGGACACGGACCCGGCCTTCATCGGCCAGCTGCGGGAAAAGCTGGGGGCAAGGGCGCCGCAGACAGCTCCCCAGCCGGGCCTGCCCGACCGCTTCTTCTACAACGAACAGGTCTTCACCCTGCCCTGGCATTACACCGAGTTCGTCCTGCCGGACCTGGACGAGGGAGCCGGGGCCGGGGCGTACAACGCCGACGACGTCCTCGTGACCACCGCCTTCACGAACCCCACCGCTCGCTGGCGCCGCTGGCGGATGCCGGCCGGTGCCGTGCCGCCGGAGGTGCCCCCGTCGCCGCCGGACCTGGCCATGGACGTGACGCCGGACAACGGTTTCAGCCTGGGAGCGCCCCGCCGTGCCGGCTTCTGGTTCGACCCCGACATCGACGACAAGCTCTTCTACGATGCCTCGGGCCTGCGCATCTACGGCGGCCAGCCCGGCCCCACGGGCGAGGACTGCGACCCGCGCCGCCCCTCCATCCGCTTCGGCGCCGGAGACCTGGATGCCCGCGATCCCATCAGCGGCAGCCTGCCGGTGGAGGTGCCGCCCTACACCGATCCTTTCGCGCCCTTCAACCCGCAACATCCGCATGCGCCGCGGGCCGACAGCCTGACCCTCAACCCGGCCTACCTGGACGAGTTCCGCAACTTCGGCGAGCCCTTGCGGGGCCTCTACAGCCAGATCTCCTCCGCCGGCCAGAACGCACGCGAGAAGGTCTACCACCGCCTCTGGTACCAGCCCGACTACATCACCAAGGTCCGCCAGGCCGACGCCTGTGAGCGGGACCTGAGCTTCCTGGCCCTGATGCAGGAGTTCACCTACACCTACGTGGACATGACCGACCAGCCCACGGCCGCCCCGGTGGGCACGAGCCGCTTCGCCTTCCCCATCGGCTCCCTGGCCACCGAGCTGCCCGCGCCCCTTTCGGGGGGCAGCCTCCCGGCCGGCGGGGCCTTCGGCTACGGCCTGACCACCTTCGACGCCAACTTCGACGCCATGGGCGACGCGGTGACGGTGCACAGCGAGCGCAGCCTGGCCACCTACCTGGACGCCCAGTGGCAGGCCCATCGCCCGGTGCCGCCGGGCCCGCCGCCGCCCGTCGTGCCGGGCCCGCGCCTGGACTTCGACGGCGACGGCCTGCTGGACGGCCTCAACCCCGACGGCCAGCGCATGAACGGCGACGAGATGGTGGTCTTCGCCGTCGAGAGCCTCGAGCTCGACCTGGACCCGAACACCCCGCAGGCGGCCTCGGCGATGGTCCTGGACCACCTGGTCAGCCTCGACAACGTCACCCGCGGCGGGCGGGCCCAGCTCCGCTTCTGGTTCACGGGCGGCAGCGCGACCGCCGCGCGCCCGGAGGCGGTGGGGGGCCCGCAGAGCCTGGCCATCGGCGATGCCGCCATCGTCGACCGCTTCCAGGACGCGGTGACCCTGGTCGGCCCCGGGGCCACCAACAGCGGTCCGCGCGGCGCCTGGTTCGCCTTCCTGGAGGCGGTGGACGCCGACGAGGACCGGATCAGCATCACCCTCGGCCGGGCCCTGGGCGCCACGCATTCGGCCATCGACGACGGGGCCGGCGCCCATGACCTCCTGGCGGGCGACCCCTGGTACCTCAAGCGCTTCTACGTGGACGGCCACGAGTACAACGTGGTGGCCCTGGACACCGAGGCCGCGGCGGGCAACGTGCCGGACCGCTTCGCCTTCATCACCCTGCGCAGCCCCACCCCCAAGGGCAACTATTTCAATCCCCAGGACACCCTCCTGCAGCAAGGCTACTTCCTGAACGGGCTGCCGCCGCGCATGCCGGTGCCGCCGCCCTTCAACGGCGCCCACACGGTGGTGAAGGACGTCGAGCGCCAGCCGCGCACCGCCTTCGCCGATCCCTCCGGCCTGGGCTCCTGCGTGGGCCCCCTGGCCGCCGCCGGGGCCCGCGAGCTGACCATCCTCGCCGAGGAGCCCGAACCCCGCTTCGCCTCCCAGCTGCGCGAGATCTGGGACCGCGACGGAGCGGGCCTGCGCTGGGAGACCGACCAGCTGCGCACCACGCCCAGCGACTTCACGGAGCTGCGCCTGCCGCGCGACCAGCTGGCCCTCCTCACCCTCAACTGGACCTCGCCGGTCAGCCGCCTGGGCTTCTACGGCTGCAGTCCGGCCCGCCCGGGCCCCTTCCCGGACGGCGAGGTGGGCATCAGCCACGGCCAGCTGACGGCCGCTGCCGCGGGCTGGGCGCCGCCGACGGGCATCGTCCCGGCCCCGAACCGCGACCGCACGGTGGAGGTGGGCAACGACGAGGTCACCCTGCCCTACTACGACGCCCGGATCGGGACGGACCGGGTGCGGGTGAAGTTCTTCTACGATCCCGCCGCCTCCGACGACCCCTACGTCAACCCGCGCGCCATCCCCGTGCCCCAGCCGCGCGACCCGCGCCTGGCGGTGCGCAAGGTCCTGACCACGGCGGACCCGGCCATGCGCGGCGACACGGTCGGCTTCACCCTGACCGTCCTCAACACCGGCAATGTCGCCCTGACGGACGTCGACCTGCGCGACGTCTTCGCCACCGCCTACCTGGACTACGTGTCGGCCTCCCTGGCCCCGGCCACGGTGGACGAGGCCGGCGGCATCCTGACCTGGAACAACATCGAGGCGGCGGCGCCGGGCGGCGGCTTCGATCCGGGCGAGCAGATCGTCATCACGGTCAACTTCCGGGCCACGGCCGAGACGCCGGACGGCGTCCGGGCCACCAACACGGTCCGGGCCACCGCCCTGGGCGCGGCCGTGGTCGCCGACCCGGCGGCCGACGACGTGGCCATCCGCACCCCGCGCCTGGAGATCGCCAAGCGCCTGCTCACCCGCGACCCCACCACCGTGGGCTCCACCGTGAGCTACGCCCTGGTCCTGCAGAACTCGGGCACGGCCGTCCTGAGCGATGTCGACGTCAGCGACAGCTTCGACACCGCCTACCTGGACTTCCTCTCCGCCAACCCCGCCCAGAGCACGGCCGACGAGGCCGCCGGCCTCCTGACCTGGAACAACGTCGAGGGGGCGGCGCCGGGCGGCACCTTCGATCCCGGCGAGCAGATCCTGATCACCGTCAACTTCCGCGCCGTGGCCCCCTCCCCCGACCCCACCAAGGCCCGCAACACGGCCTCGGCCTCGGCCCTGGGCGGCACGGTGCTCACCGGCCGGGTCAGCCAGGACGTGGAGATCAACCCCGCGCCGGTGCCCAGCCTGCAGGTGCTCAAACAGCTCCGCGGCCCCAACCCCACCACCGTCGGGGCGACGGTGGAGTTCATCATCACCGTGGCCAACAACGGCAACGCCCCGGTGGCCGACGTGGACCTCACCGACAGCTTCGACACGGCCTACCTGGACTACCTCTCGGCCTCCTTCACCCCGGCCAGCATCGACGAAGCCGCTGGGCAGGTCCGCTGGGAGAACATCGAAGTCCTGGCGCCGGGCGGCAGCCTGGACCCGGGCGAGCAGGCGGTGATCATCGTCCGCTTCCGGGCCGCGGCGGCCACGCCCGATCCGACGCGGGCCGTCAACCGCGCCCTGGTGACGGCGCCGGGCCTGACGGTGGCCCCCTCCCAGGCGGAGGTGGAGATCAACGCCGCGCCGCAGCCGCGCATCGCGGTGGCCAAACGCCTGACCAGCCCCGATCCGACGACGGTGGGGGCCACGGTGAGCTTCGACGTGGTGGTCAGCAACACGGGCAACACGGTCCTGACCGACGTGGACCTCGCCGACAGCTACATGACGGTGCCCCTGGACTTCCAGTCGGCCTCCCTTGCCCCCACGGCCAACAACGACGCGGCCGGCACCATCGCCTGGGACAACCTGGAGGCGGCGGCGCCGGGCGGCACCTTCGACCCGGGCGAGAGCATCCTCCTCTCGGTGCGCTTCCTGGCCACGGCCGGCACGGCGGACCCGGCCAAGGCGGTCAACCGCGCCAACGTGGCGGCCCTGGCCGGCACCCTGCTGGACGGTCCGGCCGCGGCGCAGGTGGAGATCAACCGCCCGGCGGTGTCCATCCGCAAGCGCCTGACCTCGGTCAACCCGACGGCGGTGGGCATGGACGTGGGCTTCCAGATCGTCATCCGCAACGAGGGCGACATCCGCCTGGTGGACGTCAACGTGGACGATGCCTTCGAGGCCGCCTTCCTGCAGCCGATGTCCGCCCTGCCGCCGGCGGCCCAGACGGACCCGGTGGCAGGCACCCTGCGCTGGCTGGACATCGAGTCGGCGGCGCCGGGCGGCACCTTCGACCCGGGCGACGAGATCGTGATCAACACGGTCTTCCGGGCCCGTGCCGCCACCCCGGCCGGCGACCCGGCCACGAACCGGGTGCGGGTGGCCACCAACGGCGGCGCGGTGACGGCCGGGCCGGTGGCGGCCGACGTGACCATCAACAGCACCCTCCTGGTGGCCGCTCTGAGCTGCCGCGCGGAGGGCCCCGACAGCATCGCCCTGACCTGGCGGGACGAGAGCAGCCAGGAGACGGCCTTCCAGATCCAGGCGGCGGTGGGCGGCTCCGCCTTCATGGACCTGGAGACGCAAGCCAGCGGGTCCGGCCCGGGCCAGGGCGGCGAGCAGAGCCTGCGCCTGGCGGGCCTCCTGCCCGGCCTGGAGCACCGCTTCCGCATCCGGGCCCTGGACGCCGGCAGCGGGGCGCGCTCGCCCTGGCTGGAGGCGGAGGCCGGCTGCGCCACGACCGCAGTGGCGCCGGAGACGGTGGGCTGCGTCAGCGGCCGCGTGGTGGCCGAAGGCCGCGCCTCCTCGGCCGGCCTGGCGATCAAGGCCGACGGGGCCCCGGCGGGCAGCACGGCGGCCGACGGCAGCTTCCAGGTCTGCCAGATCCCGACAGGCCTGCGCCGCATCACGGCGGAGGGGGCCTGCTTCCTCCGCGTCGAGGCGGCGGACACCGAGGTGGCCGGCGGACGGACGGCCGACCTGGGCGAGGTGGCCCTGGTGGGCGGCGACGTCAACGGGAGCCAGGGCGTCGACCTCTTCGACCTGGTGCGGGTGGGGGCGGACTTCCGCGCCTCGCCGCCCACGGACGAGGCCGCCGACTGCACCGGCGACGGCACGGTCAACATCTTCGACCTGGTGATGGTCGGCGCCAACTACGACCTGGCCGGCCCGGTGGCCTGGGGCGCGCCGGCGGTCTCGGGCCGCCCGGCCACCCTCAGCCGCGCCCTGGCCCTGGGCCAGGACGATGGACCGGTGGCCCTGCGCCAGCGCCAGGAGGCCGAGGGCCTGGCGGCGGATATCGTCCTGCGCGGTGCACAGCCGATGTACGGCGCCGACATCGAGTTGAGCTTCGATCCCGAGCAGGTGGCCATCGTCGACGCCCTGCCGGACTGGCCGGAGACGCAGGTCCTGCCGGGCACGGCCTGGGGCCAGAGCGCCTACCTGGCCCGCAACCGGGTGGACATGGCCGGTGGCCGCATCCGCCTGGCGGCCTCGCTCAAGGCGCCGGCCGAGCCGCTCAGCGGCGAGCAGGTGCTGGCCACGGTTCGCTTCCGCCCCTTGGTGGAGCGGCCCAACGCCCTTGCGCTCGCCCTGACGGCGGTCAGCCTCAGCGACCAGCGGGGCCGGCCGATCGCCCTGAGCTTCGCCGGCCGCGAGGTCCAGTCGCGGCCGGGCGGCGGCCGCCTGGAGCATTGGCTCAGCCTGCCCTGGCTGAACCTGGGACGCTAGACCCCGCCCCTTCGCCCGAGCCCGGGGCGGGCATGAGCCGCCCGCCCCCACCGACATCGATTTCACCCCCTGGGATCCCCGGGGCGCCTCGCCGGAAACGGCGTAGCGCCCCGGGGGCTTTTTGTTGGGCCAGGGTTCGAGGCGGCAGGGCCCTCGATGCGCTTGACGGGGCGGCAGGCTCCCGGCCTCGCTGCCAGGGATCGATGTCCGGATCGCAACGCCTCGCCGCCCGCCCTGGACTACACTTGGGAGCCTTCGCAACCATCAAGCCGGGCAGCACCGCCTCGGCGCCGCGTCGCACGCCCCATCGGCCATCGCATCGCTCCCTCTGTCCCCCTCCCATCCTTCCGTCCCGCCCCTCGGTGCCCCCCATGCCCATCTACGAGTACCTCTGTCCCCCCTGCAACCGCGTCTACAGCTTCCTGGTCCAGCGGCCGGACCCGGAGCGGCAGCCGGCCTGCCCCAAGTGCGGGGCCACGGAGCTGCGCAAGCAGGTGTCGCGCTTCGCCTTCAAGCGCTCGGGCGGAGCGGACGGGGGGGGCGGGGGGATGGACGAAGGTCCGGGTATGGGCGAGATGGGCGGCGGGCCGGACCTGGACGACCCGCGGGCCGAGCGGGAGATGATGCGCCTGATGCGCGACATGGAGCACCTGGACGAGAGCGATCCCAAGCAGCTGGCGCAGATGATGCGCCGCATGAGCTCGGTCACCGGCGAGCCCTTCGACGCCGAGATGGAGGACGCGGTGCGCCGCCTGGAGTCGGGCGAGGATCCGGAGCGGGTGGAGGAGGACATGGGCGGGGGCCTCCTGGGCGGGCCGGGGGGCGGCATGGCCGAGCCTCCCAGCTACGACGACGACCTCTACAGCTTCTGAGCCGCGGGCAATGGCGGTACGAACGGCGGGCCGCAGCCGCCTGCGCGTCTACCAGGTGCGGGAGGATGCCTTCCGCCAGGACCAGGACGCGGTGGCCACCGAGGAGCCCCTGGAGATCCGCCTGGAGACGGGCGGCCGCACGGTGCCCCTGGCGGTGACGATGCGCACGCCGGGGGACGACTACGAGCTGGCGGCGGGCTACCTTTTCGGCGAAGGGGTGCTGCGACAGCGGGCGGACCTCCTGGCGCTCAGCCATTGCATCGACCCCCAGGTGGACGCGGCGCAGCGCCACAACATCGTGAACGCCCTGCTCCGGCCCGGCCTGACGGTGGACCTCAGGCGCCTGGACCGCCACGTCTTCCAGTCCTCGGCCTGCGGGGTCTGCGGCAAGGCCAGCCTGGACCAGCTGGAGACGCGGGACTGCGGGGCGCCGCGGCTCTCGGCCCGGGTCTCCCACCGGACGCTCCTCGCTCTGCCGGAGCGCCTGCGCCAGGCCCAGGGCCTCTTCGACGCCACGGGCGGCCTGCACGCGGCGGGGCTCTTTGCGGCCGACGGGCGCCTGCTGGCCGCGCGCGAGGACGTGGGCCGGCACAACGCGGTGGACAAGCTGGTGGGCTGGGCCTTCCTGGCGGACCGGCTGCCCCTCTCCGACCACCTGCTCCTGGTCAGCGGCCGGGCCAGCTTCGAGATCCTGCAGAAGGCCTACACGGCGGGCCTGCCGGTGGTCTGCGCGGTCTCGGCGCCCAGCAGCCTGGCGGTGGACCTGGCGCGGCGCTTCGGCATCACCCTGGTGGGCTTCCTGCGCGACGGGCGCTTCAACGTCTACGCGGGGCGGGAGCGGCTGCTGTTGCCGGGGGAGGGGGAGTCGAACGCGAACCCGGACATGGTGCCCGGCGAGGATCCGCCGTCGACGGTGACGTCCTTGCGGGATGCGGCACCGGGCGAAGGGCCGGCGGCCGATCGCGAGGCCGACCCATGAGCCTCCTCGTCCTGGACCGCCTGGCCCAGTCCTTCGGGGCCTTCGACCTCTTCCGCGGGGTCACGGCGACGGTGGCGAAGGGGGCACGCATCGGCCTGGTGGGGCCGAACGGAGCGGGCAAGACGACGCTCCTCGAGCTGATCGCGGGCCGCGCCAGGCCGGCGGCGGGCGCCGTGCGGCTGGCGGGCGGCACCCGCCTGGGCTACCTGCCGCAGGAGTCGGCGGACGCCTTCCCGGACCCCGTGCGCGGCCTGGAGGCGGAGCTGCTGACGGTCTTCGACGACCTGCGCCGCGCCGAGGCGGAGCTGGCGGAGCTGGCCGACGCCCTGGCGGCCGGCCCGGACGACGCGGCCCTCCTGGAGCGCTACGGCCGGCGGCAGGCGGCCTTCGAGGCGGCGGGGGGCTACGACTACCGGCAGCGCACCCGCCAGGTGCTCCTGGGCCTGGGCTTCGCGCCCGGCGATGCGAGCCAGCCGGTGGGCCAGCTCTCGGGGGGACAGAAGACGCGGGCCCTCCTGGCGCGCCTGCTCCTGCAGCGGCCGGAGCTCCTGGTCCTGGACGAGCCGACGAACCACCTGGACATCGAGGCGGTGGCCTGGCTGGAGGGCGCCCTGGGGATGTGGGAAGGAGCGGTGCTGGTGGTCAGCCACGACCGCTACTTCCTGGACCGGGTGGTCAACCAGATCTGGGAGCTGCGCCCGGACGGCCTGGAGCAGTACAGCGGCAACTACAGCGCCTACCACGGTGAGCGGGCGGGCCGCTGGGCGCGCCGGGCGCAGGCCTTCAGGGACATGCAGGAGCGCTTCGCCAAGGAGCTGGACTACATCCGCCGCCACATCGCGGGCCAGAACACGAACATCGCCAAGGGCAAGCTGGCGCGCCTGGGCCGGGAGGTGGAGGCGGTCCACGCAGGGGGCCTGGGCGTCCTGGCGGCCATCCAGAGCAAGGGCTGGGCGCAGGCGACGGCGGGGCTGGACCTGAAGGGGGCCTCGGACAAGGTGAACGAGGTGGGGCGGCGCATCGCCGAGCTCCGGGCGCCGGACGGGGTCCTGCCGGAGTTCAAGCTGCGCCTGGAGCCGCCGGCGCGGGGCGGGGACATCGTCCTGCGCACCCAGGGCCTGCGGGTGGGCTACCCGGGGCGGCCGCTGCTGGACGTGGAGGACCTGGAGCTCCGGCGGGGCGAGCGGGTGGCCATCCTGGGGGGCAACGGAACGGGCAAGACCACCCTCCTGCGCTCCCTCCTGGGCGACCTGCCGCCCCTGGAGGGCAGCCTGCGCCTGGGGGCGGGCCTGGTCCTGGGCTACTTCTCCCAGACCCACGAGGGACTGCGCCCGGACCGCACGGTGCTGGAAACCTTGCTGGACGCCTGGCCGGCGCTGCAGACGCCGGAGGCCCGGGGCTACCTGGGCCAGTTCCTCTTCTCGGGCGACGACCAGCTGAAGACGGTGGCCAGCCTGAGCGGCGGCGAACGGGGCCGCCTGGCCCTGGCCCTTCTGGCCCGCCAGGGCGCCAACCTCCTCCTCCTGGACGAGCCGACCAACCACCTGGACATCCCGGCCCAGGAGCTGCTGGAGGCGGTGCTCCTGGCCTTCACGGGCACGGTCCTCCTGGTCTCGCACGACCGCTACCTGGTCAGCCGCGTGGCCACGCAGGTCTGGGCGGTGGAGGAGAAAGAGGGTCAATGGGTCGTCATGGCAAAGGCGGGATCGGGATCGCCCGCGGGGCCGGGGTCGCGCGCAATACCCCAAGATGGGTCGGATGCGTCGCCCAGGTCCAATGCCGTTTCTCCCTCCCCCGCCACCCTTTCCCTCGCGGCCCCCTCCGCCCCGCGCCACCGCCTGCGCGCCTACCCCTTCGGCTACGCGGAGTACCTGGAGGCGCGGCGGGCAGCTGAGGACGGGGACGCCGCGAAGGCCAGGCCCTCCCCCGCGCCCACCCGCACGCCAGAGCCCGCGGGCGCGACGCCCGATGCGGCTCCCGCAGGCCTGCCCCTTGGCTCCCGCGCCCCCCTCTCCAAGAACGAGCAGCGCCGCCTGGCCCTGGCCCTGGCGGACCTGGAGGAGGCGATCGCCGCCCGCGAGGACGAGCGCGACGCCCTGGCGGAGGCTCTCCAGCAGGCCAGCGAGCGTGGGGACCTGGCGCGCATCCAGGCCCTGGGGACGGAGCACCAGGCCTTGGAAGAGGAGATCGCGGGTTTGTACGGACAATGGGAAGAGATGGGGGGCTGAGGAGACACAGGCATGACAGCACCAGACGAGGGGAATGCGGGGAGCAGGGCGGGGAGCGCGGGACCCTACTACCATGGCACCAAGGCCGACCTGAAGCCGGGGGACCTGATCAGCCCGGGCTACCGCGGCAACTACGGAACCACCGACCGCCGCAGCCGCTGGGTCTACATGACGGCCACCCTGTCGCCGCTGGGGGCCGAGCTGGCCCGGGGGGAGGGCCCGGGCCGGCTCTACATCGTCGAGCCCACGGGCCCCTTCGTGGACGACCCGGACCTGACGGACAAGCGCTTCCCCGGCAACCCCACCCGTTCCTACCGCTCGCGGCATCCGCTGCGGGTGCTGGGCGAGGTCACGGGTTGGACGCCGCATTCCCCGGAGGAGATCCGGGCCATCCTGGACCGGCAGGCGCGCCTCTACGCCTTGCAGGCGGAGCGGATCGCGCGCATCCCCACGGCGGGCGAGGTCGCGGAGATCCGCGCCCGGGCGGACGGGCGGGCCGGTGCGTGGAAGCCGGCGCCCGAATTGGCGGGCTGCCTGCTCCTCATGCGCTTCCGTGGAACCGAGACGGAGGTCCACGCGGCGGTGTCCTACGCTTCGGAGGCCGTGGCCGCGGGCGCGTCCACGACGGTCGAGCTGCCGGGCCCGATCGACCTGCGCCCGGGCGAGCGGCCGGAGGACCTGCCGCTCTCGGGCTGGGTCACCGACATCGAGGCCTGGCGGGAGGCCTGGGCCGTGGTGATCGAGTGCTGCGTGACCGAGATCGGCCTGAGCCTGGAGGCCCGCCTCTGGATCGCGGCCGACGCGGAGCACGGCCGCCTGCGCTTCCGCCTGGACGCGGACGGGCCGGAGCGGTCATGGCAGCGGCGCCTGCTGCTGGAGCGCGGGGTGCTGACGGACGACGAGCAGGGGGAGCTGTGGGGGGTGGCGGACGGGGGGTGACGGGGGTGGCGCTTGGCACAGACACTGCAGAGATGGGGGTTGTGAGCCGCAGGACGGCGCTGCTAGACTGAATCTGTGACCAAACGCGTACGCTTCTCGTACAGATTCTGAGCGGAAGCTCCGATGCCGGTGTCCCCTTCGATGGGCTTCTAGGCCTACTGCGTCGTCTGGGTTTCGACGAACGGATTCGCGGTAGCCATCACATCTTCACGAGGGAGGGCGTGGCGGAGATCCTCAACTTGCAGGCAAGGGGGCGGCACGCAAAAGGGTACCAAGTCAAACAAGTTCGTTCCGTGATCGTGAAGTATCGCCTGGCTGGAGGGAACGATGGCTGACAACTGGAAGTACGAGATCATCATCTACTGGAGCACGGAGGATGAGGCGTTCGTCGCCGAAGTCCCAGAATTGCCGGGCTGTGCGGCGGATGGCGACACCTATGTGCAGGCGCTCGCAAATGCCGAGGTGGTGATTCAGGAGTGGATCGAGACGGCCAGAGAACTTGGCCGCGCGATTCCGGAGCCTAAGGGACGATTGATGTTTGCTTGATTGTAACCGACGGTAGTGGGTTGTTTGCCTTGAGTCGGTCTGCTTCACAAGGACTCGTGCGGACCTCTGTGACCTGGGGTCTCTGCTTCCTGACGGCCCTCCGAACCGAGGGACTCCACCTACTCGCCAGCGCTGGCCCACGGTCGTCGGACCAGACCGTGGCCCGCCACCCACCGTGATTCCCACCATGGCCAGGCGCAGATCCTACGAGGGCACCCGATTCCTCCGCTACTTCGGCCCCTTGCAGATCAACCACCTGGTGAGCTTCAAGGTTCTCTTCCAGTGCAAGCGCTTCGCGAAATCCGTGTCCTCCTCCCATGTGCGGGACTTCCGCGGCGCCATGGCGGGCCGCGCGGACAAGGGAATCATCATCACGACGGGAACCTTCACAGCCGAGGCGAAGCGCGAGGCCACGCGCGACGGCGTCCCCACCGATCGAGCTCATCGATGGCGACAAGCTGCTTGACATGCTTGAGAGCCTTGAACTCGGCCTGCGGCCTGTGACGACCTTTGAGATCGATCATGGGTTCTTCGCTGAGTTCGGCAGCACATAGGTCATCGCACCAAGGCAGAGCCCCATGCCACAGCCCCCTGATCACGCACCCGAGCCCGGACCACCGGTCGCCCCTCCCTACCCGCCAAGCTGGCTGGACACTCTGGTCCGCTGGGTGCAGACCGTCCCCGGCCCTTCATGGCTGCTCTACGCGGCCGCCATCGCGGTCTTCGCGCTGCTGAACAACGCCGTCTTCTGGATCGATGGCTCGCTTGCGCCCTGGACCTTCCTCCCGGTCAGGGGCATCGATGCCGGTCTCAGCGTCCTTCCCATCGCCTTGTATCACTACCTGTCCCTGACGGCCGAGCGAAGCTTCGCGGCGTTTCGGCCGATCCTGCGGGACCCGGCCTCCGACCTGCCGCCCTTCGGCTACCGGCTCACCCGCTTGCCTCGTCGCCTGGGATGGCTGGCCCTGGTGGCGGGCTCCGGGTTGGCCGTCTCCGGCATCCGGGCGAACCCTGCCACAGTAGGCCTCGACGTGGTGAGCACCAGGCTGCCCGTGATCTACCAGAACCTCGCCCTGAGCATGAACCTCGCGGGGATGCGCCGGCGCCTGCGCGACGAACAGGGCCGGCTCCTGGGCGAGGCGAACAGCCGCATCCAGCGGACCATCGACCGCATCCACGAGCAGGTGGACGCGGGCCGGCACGACGAGGTCGGCAAGCTCAGGACGAGCCTGGGCACGCTGACCGACGAGCGGCAGCTCCTGCAAGGCCTCTCGACCTGGCCCTGGGACCCCGACACGCTCAGGGGCTTTGCCAGCTCCCTGCTGCTGCCGATCATCCTCTGGCTGGTGACCCGGCTGCTCGGACGGTTGATCTAGATGGGAACCCAAGCGATGGGGATGCGCTCCTGGTCGGCATCTGCGCCGGCGATGCTGGTGCTCGCGCTCCTGCTGTCGACCGTCGGGGCGGCAGGGGCCCGCGGCCACGGGACGGTGCCGGACAGGGGCGCGCCCCCCGCCCCGCTGCTGCAGGAGGGCCTGACGGAGGTCGCTGAGCTGGAGGCCTTCCTCGACCAGCTGATGGCCGAGGAGATGGATCAGCAGCACCTCGCCGGGGCTGCCGTCTCCGTGGTCAAGGGCGGCAAGCTCTTCTTCGCCAAGGGCTACGGCCAGGCCGACGTCGAGCAGGGCCTCCCGGTGGACCCTGAGCGGACGGCCTTCGGGGTTGGGTCGGTGGGCAAGGTGTTCACCTGGACGGCCGTGATGCAGCTCTTCGAGCAGGGGAAGCTGGACCTGGACGAGGACATCAACACGTACCTCGACTTTCGCATCCCGGACACCTACCCGCAACCGATCACCCTCAAGCACCTGATGACCCACACCTCGGGCTTCGAGAACCGGCTGCTCAACAGCGCGGTGTTCGATGCCGCCGAGCTGGTGCCGCCGCGGGATTGGCTGCTGGCCAACATGCACGCCCGGGTGCGCCCACCCGGCGAGTACGCGGGCTACTCCAACTTCAACGCCATGCTGGCCGGCTACATCGTGACGCGGGTGTCTGGCCAGCCCTACGACCAGTACATCCAGGAGCACATCTTCGACCCGCTGGGCATGACCCACTCGCTGATCGGATCCTCGATACCGGCGGACCGGCGGGACACGGTATCCAAGGGCTACACCTTCTCCGGCGACCGCTTCCAGCGCTTCCGCGACTACCTCGTCCAGCCGGCCGTGTTCCCCTCCGGCGCCCATCACAGCAGTGTCTCGGACATGGCCCGCTTCATGATCGCGCAGCTCGAGGGCGGCCGTTACAGCGATGCCGCCATCCCCCGGGCGCGCATCCTGAAGGAAGCCACGGTGCGGCAGATGCACAGCACCGTGTACCTACCCGCCCCGGGTCTCATGGGCACGGCCTACGGGCTCTTCGACTTCAGCGACAACGGCCAGCACACCTTGGGGCACAGCGGCGAACTGACCCCCATGCACAGCCTGCTGCTGCTCCTGCCCGAGCAGCACGTGGGGGTCTTCGTGGCCTACAACAGCGCCGGCGGCAGCGAATTGACCAACCAGCATCTCGGCTTCCAGCGCGCCTTCTTCGATCATTACTTCCCCGCGCCCGCCGTGCCCGCCATCCAGGCGCCGCCGGACTTCGGCCAGCGAGCCGTACGCTACGTGGGCAGCTACCGCTGGACCATGCGGTCTTACACCACCCTGATGAAGATCATCGGGCTCTTCGGCACCGCCGAGGTCACCGATCCCGGCGACGGCGCGCTCCTGGTCTCCGTGCTGGGGCTGAGGTTCCGCTTCGTAGAGGTGGAGCCCTTGTTCTTCCGCCAGGAGGACGGCCCCTTCGGCCTCGCCTTCAAGGAAGACGAGCAGGGCCGAATCACCCACATGGTCACAGACCTCATGCCCCAGTTCGCGTTCGAGCGGCTGGAGTGGTACGAGACCGTTGCCTTCAACCAGTGGTTGCTCCTGGGATGTGTCCTGCTCTTCCTGTCCACGATCCCCGTCATCTCGGTCCGTTTCTACCGCGACCGCCGGCACCTCGCCGACCGGGCGGTCGCGCCTCCTGCAGATCGCCGGGCCGAGGGCTTGATCCTGGCGATCTGCGTGCTCAACCTGCTCTTCCTGGTCGGCAACGTGATGTGGAGCATGCTGCCGATCATGAACCTCCTCCTGCAAGGCCCGCCCATGCTCGCCAAGGTCGCGATGGGGATCGGCGTCCTGTCCGCCCTGCTGACCGTCGTGGCCGTGGTCAAGACGGCGTCGGCTTGGAAGAACGGCACGTGGAGCCTGGCCTTCCGGGCCACCTACACCTTGGTGACGGTGGCGGCGGTCGCCTTCGTCTGGTTCCTGGCCTACTGGAATCAGCTGGGCTGGCGCTACTAGCGGGCTTGAGTTGCCCGATGGTCACCCGCAAGGCGTCGGCCTGCGTAAGGCCTGCCCAAGCCTCGCCGTCGCAATCCGAGGAGCCGAAGCCCATGGACCGTCCTTTCATCACCTTTGCCGTCGCCATCGCCCTGGCGCTCATCCCGTCCATCCCCGCGGCCCCCGCCCAGCCAGCCGACGCCCTCATCCCCCCTGACCGTCTCCCCCTGCCGGGCACCTGGGAGAGCGCCGGGGTGGAGGGGGGGATCCCCGTGCGGGAGACGGTCTGCGCGGACGTCGCCGCCGCCCCGTACTTCGCCGACCGGACCGGCGCAAGGAGCGCCGTCGCCGCCATCCAGCGGGCCATCGATGCCTGTCCGGCGGGGGAGGTGGTGCTGGTGCCGGCGGGGACCTACGCCATCGACGCCGCGCTCAGCATCAAGAAGGGCATCACCCTGCGCGGCGAAGGGGCGGCCACCCTCTTCCAGGTGACGGCGGACACCGCCGTCCACATCGGCGGCCTGGGGCCCTGGCCGCCGCCCAAGGTCAACGACCCTCACCGCATGCCCATCACCGGCGGGGCTGAGCGCGGCTCCAGCACCGTGCGCGTGGCCGACAGCGCCATGGTGGCCGTGGGCAAGATGGTCATGGTCGACGAGCTGGACGACCCCGAGCTTGTCTGGACCAAGCCCGGCGTGCAAAGCCGCTTCAGGGCCTCGATGCACCTGGTGGACAGCAAGACCCCCGGCTCCGTCAGCTTCCACCCGCCGCTCCCCATCGACTACCGGCGCGCGCCGCAGCTCAGTTGGTTCCCGGACATGACCCGGGATGCCGGCGTGGAGGGCATCCGCTTCCTGGGCACCGGGGCAAAGCCCGGCCTCTTCATCGACATCTTCTCGGCGTGGAACGTCTGGGTCTACGGCTGCGAGTTCTCGGCCATGCCAGCGCGGACCATCATGGTGGCCTGGTCCGGGCACGTGGAGCTGCGCAGGAACTTCATGCACGACCAGGCGAGCGGCGGCCCCAACTCCGAGGGTCTGGACCTTTTCTGCGACACCAACTGGTCCTTGGTGGTGGACAACGTCTGCATCGCCGGCGGCTTCCCGCAGATCAACATCGGAGACGGCGGGCCCAACCCCAACTACTCCGGCGGCTTCGGCAACGTCATCGCCTACAACTACGCCGTCGACGCCTTCTACACCGATCCCCCCACCGCCCCCGATGCGGGCAAGATGTGCGCCGACATCGGCACCAACCACAGCCCGCACACGCAGTTCAACCTGGTGGAGGGGAACGTGATGGGCAAGTTCGGCGTGGACGGCTACCACGGCTCCGGATCGCACACCCTGCTCTTCCGCAACGCGATCACCGGCCGCAGCCGCTGGACCACCACCGACCACGCCACCGCGGTCCAGATCGACCGGCGCAACCTCCACTATTCGGTCGTCGGCAACGTGCTGGGCATCCAGGGGCAGCCGCCGACGATGGACTACGCCGCCACCAGCAACTGGCGGGGCAGCACCCTCTACCGCCTGGGCTTCCCCGACGGCGGCAACGACGCCTTCAGCGGCACCTTCCCGCCCACCCCCCTGCGCCAGGGCGACGGCGGCCCGCGCGACCTCTACGTGGACCGCACCACCCGTTCGCCCGGGACCACGCTCATCGAGGGCAACTGGGACGCCTTCACCGGCGGCCAGGACTTCAGCGCGGGCCCGAAGCCGCTGCCCGAGAGCTACTACCTGCGGGCCAGGCCGGCCTTCTTCGGCGCCCTGGCCTGGCCGCCTGTCGACCCCTCCCGGCCGGGGACCGGCGATCCGACGATCATCCCGGCGGGATACCGGGCGATCCATGGGGTGGATCCGCCGCCGGCTGCGGCGCCGAGCCCCCTCCTCCTGCCCTTGCTGCCACGCTGAGCGATCGGGTCAGGCACACCGCCCCTCCTGGGCGACCGCCGGCCGACGCGCGCGCGCGGGCGAAGGGCGGTCCGGCGCCGGCCTCGGCTCCAGGACCCCCTACACGTGCTGGTCGATCAGGATCGGGTTGCCGTCCGGGTCCGTCAGCGTGATGTAGGCCGGACCGCTGGTGGCCGCATCGGCCTCGTGGCTCAACGCGATTCCCGCCTGCTTCAACTTGCCCTGGATGCTGCGCACGTCCTCGAAGCCGGGGACAGGCTGGGCGTCGCTGTCCCAGCCCGGGTTGAACGTGAGCAGGTTCTTCTCGAACATGCCCTGGAAGAGCCCGATGACGGTCGTTCCGCTCTTCATGATGAGCCAGCCCTGCTCCTGGTCCCCCCCTAACGCCGTGAAGCCGAGCTTCTCGTAGAAGGCTCGCGACACGGCGATGTCCTTGACGGCCAGGCTGATCGAGAATGCGCCCAGGTGCATGTGCCTCTCCTTGGTGACGGGGGTATGGGTGGGTGGCTGGTGCCGTCCGTGGCGCTGGTTCAGCCGCGGTCCGCCGCGGAAAGAGCACGACTAGGCCTCGTCGTAGGCCCGCTCGAGTTCGGCCACGTCGAGCTTCACCATGGTCATCATGGCTTCCATCACGGCCTTCACCTTCTTGGGGTCCCCATCACCGATCAGTTCGGTGAAGCGCCTGGGGACGATCTGCCAGGAGAGACCGAAGGGGTCCTTGATCCAACCGCATTGCGTAGGCTCCGCTCCTGCCTGCACGAGCTTGTCCCAGTACGCATCGACTTCTGCCTGATCCGCGCAGTCCACGTAGAACGAGACCCCCTCCGAGAAGCTGAAGTAAGGGCCGCCGTTGAACCCCATGAAGTGCTGACCGCCGACCACGAACTCGGCCGAGCTGATGGGACCGTCCTCGCCAGCCCGGGCGACGTTGCGCACCTCGGAATCCGGAAACGTCGCGGTGTAGAGCGCGATCGCTGCTTCGAGCTGGTCGTTGAACATGAGGAAGGGAGTCACTTTGCTCATTGCACGTCTCCTGGTTAGGGGTGATGACCGCGGCTGTGCCACGGGCTGCGCTACTCTTGTCGATATTAGAACAAATTTTCTGGTACGTCAAGAGGAGCGGCTAGAAGATCTTGGAATGGCTGAACCGGCCCCCGCTGCGACAAAGGCAACGTCCGCCCTTGGCAAGGCGTAGTCCCCTCGCGACTGCTGCCGAATCTGCTACGCTGAACGTCCACCCGACCCGCAGGCCCTCCCAACTCCTTCCTCTCACCATGACCACACATCCCTTGTCGTCCCCGATCTACGACACCATCGGTCAGCGCTACGCCCACCACCGCCGCCCCGACCCCAACATCGCCGCTCGCATCCTGGCGGCCATCGGCGACGCGCGGTCGGTGCTGAACGTGGGCGCCGGCGCAGGGTCCTACGAGCCGGTGGACCGGCCCGTGGCCGCCGTCGAGCCGTCGCCGGTGATGATCGCCCAGCGCCCCGCCCAGGCCGCCCCAGCCCTGCAGGCCCGGGCCGAGGCCCTGCCCTTCGCGGACCGGTCCTTCGATGCGGTGACGGCCTTCCTCACGCTGCACCACTGGACCGACCGCGCCCGCGGCCTGGCCGAGTGCCGGCGGGTGGCGCGGCGGCGCGTCATCCTCTTGACCTGGGACCCGGAGGCCGATGCCTTCTGGCTGACGCGGGACTACCTGCCCCATGTCACCGAGATCGACCGGCGGCAGTTCCCCCCGATGGACGCCTACGCCCAGCTCTTCGGCCCCGGCGCGCGGGTGGAGGTCGCCGGCCTGCCCGTGCCGCGGGATTGCATCGACGGCTTCCTCGGTGCCTACTGGGCCCGGCCTGAGGCCTACCTGGACCCGCAGGTGCGCTCCGGCATCTCGTCCTTCGCCCACCCGGGCGCCGAGGCCGGCCTCGCACGCCTGCGCGAGGACCTGGCCACGGGCGCATGGCAGGCGCGCTACAGGCAGCTCCTGGGCGAGGATGCGCTGGACCTGGGCTATCGGCTGGTGGTGGCCAGCCTGGACTGAGCGCCTGGGGGCAGAGCGCCCGTGCGACGCCCCCCGGGCCGGCCCGTGGCATCATGAACTCCGCCGGAAGGAGACCGTGGCCACTCCAGAGCGCGCCCGCCGCCTCACACCCCTGCCGCTCATCGCCCTCGGTCTGGCCCTGCTGGGGCCGGATCCTTCGGCGATGCCGCGGCCGTCGGTGCGCGCCCAGGATCCCGCGCCCACGCCTGCGCCCGTCGCGCTGATCTCCATCTCCACCGCCTTCAACAGCCTGATCGGCATCGACCACCACGCACCCACCGACCGGGTGGTGGTCTCGGTGAACTACCCCTCGGGCCTGCCCTACAACTTCGAGCTGGTGTCCTGGGACGGCAGCCGGACTCCCTTCTCGGAGATCTCCGGCCTCAGCGAGGAAATCAAGATCGCCACCGTCTGGCAGAGCGACTGCACCGGCGGCTTCACCCCGGGCGAGCTCTTCACCGGCACCGGGGTGCCCGGCGAGATCGCGCGGATCGCCCCCGACGGCAGCAGCATCCAGCGCCCCTGGGTAACCCTGCCCGGCGAGACCGGGCTGATGCGCGGCAGCCTGTTCCAGGACCGCTATTGCGCTTTCGGTGGGGACCTCCTCGTGGTCACCAGCACCGGCGGCGTCTGGCGTGTCGATGCGGAGGGCCGGGCTGAGGGGCTGGCCGCCCTGGGCGGCCACCTGGAGGGCGCCACCACCTTGCCCGATGACCCGGCACGCTACGGCCCCTGGGCCGGGCGCCTGTTGACCGGGGATGAGAACAGCGGCCTCATCTACGCCATCGATCCCGCCGGGACCGTGCACGAGGAGCGGTTGGGCATCGCGCCCGAGGACTTCGACCTGGTCGAGGCCGGTACCAACTTCTACGGGGTCGACTTCGCCGCCCAGCGCATCGTCGGCGTGCCCGCCGAGGCGTGGCGGGACAAGGTGGGCGACGTGGTGATCGCCCAGGAGAGCGGCCAGCTCTGGGATGTCCGCTGGGACGCCGCCGCGGGGGCCTTCGCCGTCCACCTCCTGGCGCAGGTGGGCCAGTGGGAGCACGTCACCTTCTCCACCGCGGGTCTGGTCGAGATCCCCACCGCCACCCCCCTGCCCTCGCCCAGCGCGACCCCCACGCCCACCCCCACGCCCTCGGCTACCGCCACCCCGCGCCCCAGCCCCTCGGCCACGGCCGAGCCCGGGCCGATCTACCTGCCCGTCCTCTCCGAGCGGGCCTGTCTGCCCGGCCGGCTGGCGGTGGCCCTGGTCCTGGACATGTCCACCAGCATGCGCCGCCCCCTGGCCGACGGCCGGCCCAAGGTGGCGGCCGTGCTGGAGGCCGCGGGGGCCTTCCTGGCGCGCCTGGACCTGGAGAGGGGCGGGCATCGCGCCGCCCTGGCCGGCTTCAACGACCGGGCCTGGACAGCCCTGCCGCTCAGCGCCGATCGCGCCGTCCTGGCCGCCGCCCTCGCCGACCTGCCGGCGGGCATGGCGGAGGGCACGCGCCTGGACCTCGCCCTGGCGGAAGGGATGACCCTCCTGTCCGCTGCACCCTCCGGCACCACGCCGGTCCTCGTCCTGCTCACCGATGGCCTGCCCAACCGCGTGCCCACGCCCCTGCCGCAAGGCAGCCAGGAAGAGACCGTGTTGGCCGCCGCCGCACGGGCCAGGGCGAAGGGCGTCCGGCTCTACGCCATCGGGGTGGGCCGGCCCGACGCGCCGGAGCTGCCCGATCGCATCGACGCCGCCCTGCTCACCGCCATCGCCGGCGACCGGAGCCGCTACTTCGAGGCCGACGACAGCCCGGCCATCGACCGGGCCTGGCAGGCCCTGGGCGCAGCCCTGCTCTGCCCGGAGGGGCAGCTGCCCTAGGGCGGCGTTCATGCCGGGGCAGCGTCCGGCCGGCGACAACCCGGGTTGGCCTCTCGGACCCATTCACGTGGCGTTTACCATTAATGAATCGCTCAGACGCCGGCGCTAGACTTGCGGCGTGTATCGCCCTCGCGTCGGCGCGACCGCGAGCGCAGCAGCCTCCACCACACCCACATCCAACAGCCCCGCGGCAACGACCGCGGGCCGGGAAGGCAGTCCACCTTGGCCGAGCATATCCTGATCGTGGAAGACGACGAACGCATTGCCAGCATGTTGCGGCGCGGCCTGATCTTCGAGGGCTTCGAGGCCCAGGCCGTGCATGACGGCCTGGCCGCCCTGGACAGTGCCCGCGAGCGGGTGCCGGACCTGGTCATCCTGGACTGGATGCTGCCGGGCATGGAGGGCATCGAGGTCTGCCGCCGGCTCCGGGCCGCCAGCGATGTGCCCGTGCTGATGCTGACCGCCAAGGAAGCCGTGCCCGAGCGGGTGCAGGGCCTCAATGCCGGGGCCGACGACTACATGGTCAAGCCCTTCGCCTTCGAGGAGCTTCTGGCCCGGGTAAGGGCCCTCCTGCGGCGGCGACAGCCCAGCCCTGATGGGCCCGAGGTACTGCGCTTCGAGGACCTGGAGCTGGACACCGGCACCCGCCTGGCAAGGCGCGGCGGCCGCTACATCGAGCTGACCGCCAAGGAGTACGACCTCCTCTACCTCTTCATGCGCCATCCGCGCCAGGTGCTGACCCGCGACCAGATCTTCGACAAGGTCTGGGACTACGACTTCGGCGGCGAGAGCAACATCATCGAGGTCTACGTCCGCTACCTGCGCACCAAGCTGGAGACCGAGGGCGAGGTTCGCCTCATCCACACCGTGCGCGGCGTGGGCTACACCCTGCGGGAACCTACATGAGCCTGCGTCAGACCCTCTGGCGCCGGCGAGGCAAGGCCGCCGCGCCGGATCCGACCGCCCCGGTCATGGAGGCCGCATCGTCCGATGCCGCGCCGCCCATCCCGGTGCCCAGCCGCAGCCGGCGCCTGGGTCTGCCCCCCCTGCTCCTGCGCTGGAAGCTGACCATCTTCTACAGCGCCGTCCTGGCCCTGATGCTCTCCACCTTCAGCATCCTGGTGTACTGGTACATGAGCCGCAGCATGCAGGACAACCTGCGCCAGGCCAGCGAACGGCACGTCCTCACCGCCGTCCAGGCCATCGAGAGCGAGTTGAAGATCCGCCCGCTGAACGCCGACAATCTCCTCGCCGGTCTGGCGCGCGAGATCCAGAGCGACCTGCGCCTGGCGCAGGTGGTGGAGAACGCCCGCATCGACGGCGTGGCCATCCGCATCTACCGCGGCAGCGGCCGCCTGGCCTTCGGCACCTCGCCCTTCGTCGAGGACCTCGAGCAGGTGCCCTTCGACTCCTCCATCCTGATCAGCGCGCGCCAGGGCCGCAGCCACGAGGTGGTCCTGGCCACCGCCGAGCGCGGCCTGCCGCTCTACTCCTTCAGCCGGCCCTACTTCCTGCAGGGGCAGTCCACCCCCTTGGCCATCATCGAGGTCCTGACCAACCTGCAGAGCTACAACGAGACCCGGGAGCTGCTGGCCCGGCTGCTCATCCTGGGGACGCTCCTGGGCACCGCGCTGGCCTTCGTCCTGGGGGCAGCGGTGGCCGAGGCCGCCCTCAAGCCCATCGATGCCGTGACGCGCACGGCGCAGCAGATCGTGTCGCGGCGAGACCTGGCGCGGCGCATCGACGACAGCGGGCCCCAGGACGAGATGGGCCGACTCATTTCCACCTTCAATGCCATGCTGCAGCAGATCCAGGGCATGTTCGATCGGCAGCAGCGCTTCCTCGCCGACGTCTCGCACGAGCTGCGCACGCCGCTCACCACCATCCGCGGCGAGGCCGACCTGATGTGCCGCAGCGGCCGCCTGGATCCCGAGGGCCTGCAGGGCATCCGCAGCGAATCCGAGCGCATGAGCCGGCTGGTGGAGGACCTGCTTCTCCTGGCCCGCAACGATGCTGCCTCCGACCTCGAGCGCCGGCCCGTGGACCTGGCGGAGCTGCTGCAGGACATCGGCCGCCAGGGCGCCCTGCTGGGCGGCGAGGGGCATCGGGTGCGCCTGCTGGCCGCGCCCTCGGTCACCCTGTCGGCCGACCGCGATCGGCTCAAGCAGCTCCTGCTGAACCTGGTGACCAACGCCATCCGCCACACCCCGCCGGGCACCGAGGTCAGCCTGGTGCTGGCGAAGGCGGACGGGGAGGCCCGCATCCAGGTGAGCGACACCGGCCAGGGCATCGCCCCCGAGGACCTGCCCTTCCTCTTCGACCGCTTCTACAAGGCCGATCGCTCGCGCCGCCGCCAGGGCCAGTCGGACTCGACGGGGCTGGGTCTGGCCATCGTGCAGTCCATCGCCCGCGCCCACGGGGGCTGGGTGGACGTGACCTCGCGCCTGGGCCAGGGCACCACCTTCACCGTGCACCTGCCCTTGACCGATGCGGCGCCCGCCGCCCCGACATCGACCGCCGGAGCCTCCGCCGCGCCCGCTGCACCGACCTTGCCGGCGAACGCTCCCCTCCTCAGGGACTTGAAACTGCCATGAAACGCATCGTTGCAGGCACCGTGCTCGTGGGCGGCCTGATGGTGGCCGCCGCCACCTCCGGCGCCCTGGCCGGCGGCCTGACCTTCTGGTGGCTGGACCAGCGTGCCGCATCCAGCAGCGGCGACGGGGTGGACGATGCCGCCCCGACCGGCCGGAGCACGGCCCTCCTGGCCGGGGCCCCTGCCGCCGACGCCGCTTCCGAGGATGCGTTCCTGGACGTGGTCCGGGCCACCCGGCCGGCGGTGGTCACGGTGCTCAACCTGCGCTACGGCCGCAGCTCGCCCTTCGCGCCGGTGAAGCTGGTGACCACAGGCTCCGGCTCAGGGGTGATCTTCGATGCGCGCGGCTACGTGGCCACCAACTCCCACGTGGTCCACGAGGCCTCGGAGATCGAGATCCTCTTCATCGACGGCCGCCGGGTCAAGGCCGAGCTCGTCGACGAGGACCCGCGCTACGACGTGGCCATCCTTCGCCTCCCGGACACCGTGGCCCTGCCCGCGGTGGCCCCCCTGGCCGACAGCACGCGCCTGGAGCCGGGGATGCGGGTGCTGGCCATCGGCAGCCCCCTGGGCACGGACTACCAGAACACGGTGACCACAGGCATCATCGCCGGCCTCAACCGCCGGGTGAAGCAGCAGGGCTTCGACCTGCGCAGCTTCGAGTACCGCACGGTGGACGTGGTGGACGTGCCCTTGATCCAGACCGACGCGGCCATCAACGTGGGCAACTCGGGCGGCCCTTTGATCGACCTGAAGGGCGAGGTGGTGGGCCTGAACACCCTGGTGGTGCGCCGCGACCAGCAGGCGGGCTCGGCCATCGAAGGCTTCGGCTTCGCCATCCCCAGCAACCTGATCCGCGCCCTGGCGGACGGCTGGATCGACGGCCGGCCGCGCGGCGACCTGGGCCTGGAGGCGGTGGAGCTGGACCCGGGCTTCGCCCGCGAGCACGGCCTCAGCCGCGCGGCGGGGGCGGTGGTCCAGCGCCTGGCCCCTGGCGGCGCGGGCGAGCAGGCGGGCCTGGCGGTGGGCGACATCATCATCGCGGTCGAGGGCCAGCCCCTCAACCTGGACCGCGCCCTCTCGGACCTGCTCTGGCATTACCGCGCCGGCCAGCGCATCCGCCTGACGGTGGACCGCTACGGCGACGAGCGGACGGTGAACGTGGTGCTGGGGGCCTGGGCGGGGGACTGAGGAGCGCGAGCGATCTTCAGCCCCGCGCCCCGATGCCGGCAGCCCGCCGGAGGCGCCGGAGGGTGCCGGCGGCCACGTCGCGGGCCCGCTCGGCGCCCTCGGCCAGGTGGCGGTCCAGGGCGGGGCGGTCGGCCTGCAGCGCGGTGTAGCGTTCCCTGAGCGGGGCCAGCTCGGCCTCCATGCGCTCCAGGAGGGCTGCCTTGGCCTGCCCGTAGCCCATGCCTCCGGCGCGATACCGTTCGGCGAGCGCGGCCTGGTCTTCTGAGCTGGCGAAGAGGCGGTAGAGCTTGAAGACGTTGCAGGTCTCGGGGTCCTTGGGCTCCTCGACGGTCTTGGAGTCCGTGACCACCCGGCCGATGAGTTTCTTGAGCTGCGCAGAGGGGGCGAAGAGGGGGATGGTGTTGTCGTAGGACTTGCTCATCTTGCGCCCGTCCAGGCCCACCACCACGTCGCCGCCCTCCTCGATGAGGGGCTCGGGCACCACCAGGAGGGGCTCGCCGTAGACATGGTTGATGGTCTCGGCGATGTCGGCGCAGATCTCGACGTGCTGCTTCTGGTCCCGCCCCACGGGCACCACGTGGGTGTCGAAGAGCAGGATGTCGGCGGCCATCAGCACAGGGTAGGTGTAGAGCCCCATGTTGATGCCGGCATCGACGTCCCGCCCGGCCTCCTCGTTCTTGGCCACCGCGTCCTTGTAGGCATGCGCCCGGTTCATGTGCCCCTTGGCGGTGAAGGCCATCAGGAAGGTGGCCAGCTCGAAGGTCTCCGGCACGTCCGACTGCCGGTAGAGCAGGGTGCGCGCGGGATCCAGGCCGCAGGCCATCCAGGTGGCGGCCACCTCGTAGGTCAGGTCAAGGAGCCGCGCGGCCTCGTGGATGCTGTTGAGGGCATGGTAGTCGGCGATGAAGTAGCGCGCCTCGTAGCGCTCCGCCAGGGCCAGGGCCGGCCGGATGGCGCCGATGTAGTTGCCGACATGGGGGATGCCCGTGGGCTTGATGCCGGTCAGGGCGACCTTGCGGGGGGTGGTCATGGGGGGCCTGGCCTGGGGGTGAGGTAGGGTGGAACGAAGCGGGGCCGAAGGATGCCGAGGGAGATGGGAAGGGGGCAAGTATTGCGAGCTTGGCGGCAGCCCATGTCCGCGGCATCGCCTGGGAGGCGACCGTGCTGATCCTTGCAATCGTGGAGCTCAGCTCCATAATTGCAAGGATGATCGTCCGCCGACTGCTCCCTGCCCTGATCCAGGCCTTGGACGAGGCCCCGGCCGTCGCCTTGCTGGGCCCCCGCCAGGCAGGCAAGACCACGCTTGCGCTCGAGCTGGCGCGTTCGCGGCCCGCGGTGTACCTGGACCTCGAATCCGCAGCCGACCAGGCCAGGCTCGCCGATCCGGAGAGCTATCTGGCGCAGCATGCCGACAAGCTGGTCATCCTGGACGAGATCCAACGAGCGCCGCAGCTCTTCCAGAGCCTGCGCGGCTTGATCGATGCCGCACGGCGGCGTGGTCAGGGGAGGGGCCGCTACCTCGTGCTGGGATCGGCCTCAATCGACCTGCTCAAGCAGTCGAGCGAGACCTTGGCCGGGCGCATCCGCTACCTGGAGCTGGCACCCCTCGATGCTGGGGAGGTGGGGGCAGGCCGTCTGGACACGCTGTGGCTGCGTGGCGGCTTCCCCGAGAGCCTCTTGGCCGACACCGATGCCGCGAGCCTGCGCTGGCGGCTGGACTTCATCCGCAGCTACCTGGAGCGCGACATCCCGCAACTGGGTCCGCGTATCCCGGCCGAGACCCTGCGCCGGCTGTGGACCATGCTGGCACATCAGCAGGGCGGGCTGCTCAACGCGGCGATGTTCGCCCGCTCCCTCGCCGTGGACGGAAAGACCGTCGCGGCCTACCTCGACCTCTTCGTCGACCTGCTGCTCGTGCGGCGCCTGGCGCCCTGGCATGGCAACATCCGCAAGCGTCTGGTCAAGGCCCCCAAGGTCTATGTGCGCGACAGCGGGCTGGTGCATGCCTTGCTGGGCGTCGGCGACCGCGAGTCGCTCCTGGGTCACCCGGTGGCCGGCGCCAGTTGGGAGGGCCTGGCCATCGAGTCGCTGATCGCCTCAGCAGCCCCGGGCACCCAGGCGCATTTCTTCCGTAGCTCGGCGGGGGCGGAGATCGACCTGCTCCTGCAAGCCCCCGGCCAGAGCCGCCCTTGGGCCATCGAGATCAAGCGCGGCCTGGCGCCCAAGGTCGAGCGGGGCTTCCACCTGGCCTGCGCGGCGGTGGGCGCCGAGCGGCGCCGCGTGGTCTACGGCGGCACCGAGCGCTATCCCCTTGCCGATGGTGTCGAGGCGGTCTCGCTGACCGACCTGTGCGCGGAGGTTGCGGCGGGTTGAGGTGGGGACGGTGCTGATACGGTCGGACTCGATGCCCACCCAATCCGCCCAGCAAACAGGTTCCTGTCAACGCCCCCCTTCACCCCTCCCCCCCATAGTCCAACTCCAACCCCCGCGCCCAGCGCAGGGAGAGCGCCACCAAGAGCGCCGTGACCAGCAGCAGCCCCAGCAAGGCCTGGGGGGCCGGGGTGGGGGCGGCGACGACGGAGATGAGGGGGGCGTTCACCGGGATGGGGCCCAGCGATTGCAGGTGGTGGATGATGCTCAGCTTCTGCAGGGCCGCCGGCAGGAAGAGGTTGACCGCCTCCCAGCCCATCAGGAGGAGGGTGGGGAAGATGGGGTTGCGCAGCCGAAGGCCCAGGGCCATGAAGACCGCGCCGTAGCCCATGCAGGCCAAAGCGGCGATCGCCGCGTAGGTGAAGCCCAGGCGCAGGCCACGGGCGCTGAGGAGGGCCGGGAGGGTTTCCGCCAGGGGGCCGTCCAGATGGATCGCGGCCCACATCGCCAGGCTGCCCAGGGCGAAGAGCGTGCCCGCAAAGAGGAGCCCGCTCAGGTACTTGGCCAGGGCCACGCTCTCCCGCGGCACCGGCGAGAGGTAGTTGTAGTGCAGGTAGCGCCCCGCGATGGGACTGCGGAAGCTGTTGAGGAAGACCGCGGCGCAGCCGAAGAAGACGCAGACCCGGAGCATCAGGCTGTGGAAGATCTCGGCGAAGGCCTGCTGCCAGTCCGCCAGGTCGCCCACCCGGCCGCCCGTCTGGGCGCCCGGCGGCGTGTCGCCCGGCAACAGGTGGGCGATCAGGATGACCAGGAGCAGCATCAGGGCCGGCCCGAAGGCCAGGAGCAGGGGCGCCAGGCTCCACAGCCCCGTCAGGCGTTGGCGCAACTCCTGTCGGCAGAGCACCCAGAGCTGGGCCCTGCGGCTCTGCCGTGAGGGCGCTCCGGCGGCCGGCAATGCAGTCTCGAAGTCCATGGACAGCTCTCCTACTGGATCGCGCGGCTCAGGCGTCGCCGATGAGGTACTGGTAGACCGCGCCCACGTCGTCGTCCACCGGCATGACGCGCTCCAGGGGCAGGCTCTGGGCCAGCACCAACTCCTGGATCAGGCCGTAGAAGCGCTCCGGCTCACGGGTGCGGGCGTGGAAGCCCTCGCCGTCCTCGTGCAGGCTGAGGTCGGTGATCACCGCCGCCGCCAGGAGCCCCGCCGCCAAGGGTGCCGCCGCCGTCGAGCGCACCACCATCTGCAAGGGGTGACGGGTCATCTCGCCGCGGACCCCCTGGATGTCGCCCTCCGCCACCACGTAGCCCTGGTTCATCAGGATCACCTGGTCGCTGAGCAGGTCCACCTCGTGCATGATGTGGCTGGAGACCAGGAGGTGGCGGCCGCCCGCACCCCAGTGCCGGAAGAGGGCGATCACCTCGGCCCTGGCCATGGGGTCCAGGCCGTTGAGCGGCTCGTCCAGCACCAGGACCTGCGGGTCGTGTGCGATGGCCCGCGCCAGCTTGATCCGCTGGCGCATGCCCTTGGAATAGGCCGCCACCTTGCGCCCCGCCGCTTCAGTCAGGCCCAGGAGCTCGATCGCCGCCATCGCCCGGTCGCGGGCCGCGCGGGAGGAGAGGCCGCAGAGCTCCAGGAAGCCGCTGACGAAGGCCAGACCCGTCAGGGCCGGGGGAAAGCTGTCCGGCTGCGCGCAGTAGCCCACCAGGCGATGCAGGGCCTCCGGCTGGTCCGTGGCCACGCCGCGGACCCGAATCTGGCCCACCGTCGGGTGCAACAGGCCCGTCATCAGGTTCATGAGCGTGCTCTTGCCCGAGCCGTTGGGTCCCACCAGGCTGGTGATGCCCGGCGGGATGCTCAGGTTCACCCGGTTGATCCCCAGCACCTCGCCGTAGAACTTCGAGACGTCGTGGAAGACGATGCGCTCCGCAGCCGAACCGCTCATCGCTGCACCTCCATCGGGCGCACCCGCACCCGAAGGGCCAGCAGGCCCAGGCCGATCCACAGGCCCAGGGCCGCCACCGTCGCGCCCAGCCCCAGGCTGGGCAGGCCGCCCTGCATCGCCTGGCCAACGCCCGTCAGCTCGTCGCCCATCAGAACCACGCGCAGGTTGCGCACCAGGAGCATCGGGGCCAGGGCCATGCCCCAAGGCTGCTTGGTCAGCTCGAAGATGGCCATCGCAAACGCCGAGGGGACCGACAGGAGGCCAAGGAGGAGGAGGCGGGCCACCGGGGTCCAGCGCACCCAGGCGCCGATGGCCATGGACAGGAGGCAGAGGAGGAGGGCCCATGCGACTGAGCTGAGCAGGATGGAGGTCAAGGTGCCCAGATGGTTGCCCGCCCATGCGGCGCCAGCCAGGGAGGCCTGCAGCAGCCAGACCAGGCCGATCGGCAGGGCGGTGACCAGGAGGAGCAGGGCCATGAGCGCGCCGGCCTTGCCCGCCAGGTAGCTGCCGCGGCCGATGGCCCGGCTGAAATAGAGGGGCAGGGCGGCGCCGCTGAGGTCCCGTGTGAGCAGGCCCGGGCCGGCCAGGAGCGCGAACCAGAGGGCCACCCAGTGCTGCGGCCAGAGCAGCAGGTAGAAGAAGCTGCCGTCGATGGGGACCAGGTCCGCCAGGCTGAGGCTCAGCACCTGCAGGGCCTGGGCGTTGTGGTGCAGGTAGACCAGGAGCAGGCCCAGGCAGGGCACGAAGGCCGCCCCCACCAAAGAGGCCAGGAAGAGCCGCGACTGGCTGAAGCCCGACCAGGCGTAGCGGGCGATCACCCCCAAGCGGGCCGGCGGCCGACTGCGGGGGCCCGTGTAGGGTTCGTAGCGCCGCTCGTAGACGCTCATCGGGCGGCCTCCCTCGGCTCGGGATCCATCGCCCGCAGGAAGATGTCCTCCAGGGAATCGTGGCGGAAGGAGAGGCGCTGCAGGCGGGCGCCCTGTTCGTCCGCCAGGCGGTAGAGGTCGGCCAGCTCCAGGGGAGCCGGCACCACCAGCTTGAGGCGGCTGCCCTGCCGGGCGATGGCCAGGCCCCAGCCGCTCAGGGCCGCGACGAAGGCCTCCACCTCGCCCGCCACCTCCAGGTCCAGGAAGCGCTGGTCGGTGCGGCGTTCGGCGGCCAGGTCGCAGACCGCGGCGATGCGTCCTTCGCGCAGGATCAGCACCTCGTCGCAGCATTGCTCCACGTCGCGCAGGAGGTGGCTGGAGAGGACCACCCGGGCGACGCCGCTGTCGCGGATCTCGGCGATCAGCTCCAGCATGCGGGACCGGGCCCGCGGGTCCAGGCCGTTGGTCGGCTCGTCGAGGAAGATGAGCTGCGGGCCGTGGACCAGGGCCTGGGCCAGCTTGGCCGTCTGCTTCATGCCCAGGCTGAAGCTCTGGAGTTCCCGGTACCGCGCCTCGCCCAGACCCACGTAGTAGAGCGTCGCATGGGCCCGTTCGATGGCCGCCGCGGGTGGCAGACCGCTCAACTCGGCCATGTAGCGCACGAAGCGCAGGGCGCTCATGCCGGGGATGAAGGCGTCGTTCTCGGGCATGTAGCCCACCCGGTCGCGCAGGGCGTTGCCGCCGGCCTGCACCTCCTGGCCCAGGAGCAGGGCCCGTCCGCGCTGAGGGCGATGGAAGCCCAAGAGGGTCTGGATCAGGGTGCTCTTGCCGGCGCCGTTGGGCCCCAGGAGGCCGATGGCCCGCCCGTGCAGCTTGGCGTCCAGTCCCCGCAGCACCTCCCGTCCGCCCAGGCGGACCGTCAGGTCCTCCAGGACGATGGCGGCCGGCGATGCGGCTTGGGGCGGCGATGCAGTAGGGATCATGGAGGGCCTTGGCAAACAGGTGGATGGCGATGCAGCGCAGGGGGCGCGAACCCGGATCGGGTTCGCGCCCCCTGCTGCGGCGATGGCTCAGAGATCGGTCTGGGGGAAGGGGCGCGGCGCGCTCTCGCGGCCGAGGAAACCGAAGCCGGTCAGCAGGTCGCCCAGGCCGGCACCGTCCGCCTGACCGCGGATGACCAGCCGGTGCTCCAGGGCCTCGACCAGGAGCAGGCCCTCGGGGAGTTCCGCCAGGGCGGCCGCGGAGTCGGCACCCGGCGCCGCCTCCTGACCCTGCGGGCTGGGGGCCTGGCCCGGGGGAACGGCGCCCTCGGCGCGGTCACCCAGCACCTGGGCCAGCGGCTGGGCCACCTCCGCCAGGTTCTGGTAGAGGAGGCCCGAAGCCTGGAAGTCCGCCCCGTCGTCGCCGGCCGGGAGCTGCTTGCGGAAGGCCGAGGAGGCCTTGAGGCTGACGCCGCTGGCGCGGGTCTTCAGGGCCCGGCCCAGAACGCCCGGCTCACTGGCGGCCACCAGATAGCCGTCGTCCACCAGGAAGTGGATGGCCGCGGGCCGCGGGCCCGACGGCGCGGTCTGGCCGGGGGCCGGCTCCAGCTGCAGGCTCTCCAGGGTGCGGCCCGCCAGGCTGCCCTTCGTCCGCGTCACCTTGACCCCCTCGCCCTCCGGCGCCTGGGCCAGGCAGTCGAGCATGCCGTCCAGGCCGGCCCGGAGGCGGGCTTCGTCCTTCACCTTGATGGCCAGGACCCAGGCCGGCTTGGGGAGGACCGGGCCGTCGAGGCCCCAGGCGAACTCGCCCGAGGCGCCGGCAGCCAGGTTCTCGAGGACCGCCGGGAGCTGGGAGCAGGCCGATCGGGCCACCGCGGCATCTGCAGCCGCATCCTGGTCGTCCGCCGAACCCGTGTCCGTCGGATCGCCTGCGCCCATCGCCCGGGCCAGGAGGGTCTCCGGGGCCTGGGCCACGCCGGCCATGGCCAGGTGGGCGTCGGGCGAGAGGTAGTCCAGGGCTGCAAGCTCCGTGGGTGCCGCCAGCCAGGCCAAGTGGCCCTCGGGCTTCTCCCGGTAGCTCAGCTCGGCGCGCAGGTCCACGCCTTCACGGCCGGAGCGCTCGACGACGATCAGGTGCCGGGCGCCCTCCAGTGCCTTGGAGCCCGCGTCGACCGGCTGGGCCGCCGCTCCGGCGGCTGTCCGGGCCGCCTCCTGCAGGGCGGCGAGGCCCTCGAGGTCGATGCCGATCAGGGTGTTGACGCCGCCTTCGTAGGCCTTGGCCAGCTCTGCATAGAGGGCGGTGCTCCCGAAGCGCTCCGCTGCGGCCGCACGCTGCCAGGTGGCCAGGGCCGCGGCCGAGGGAGAGAGGAAGAGCTTGCGGTCCTGGATCCAGGCCAGGGCCAGGTCCTCGGCGGGGGCCGCGGGCGCGCCGCTGTCAGCCTGGGCATCGGTGTCGGCCTGCGAATCGGCGGCCGCGGACGCCTGGACCTCGCGGTCGACGGCCGCGCCGAGGGCGGCGGCGTCCGGCAGCAGTTGGATGGTCGGCAGGCCCGCCTCGCGCGGCTGGGAGGCATAGGCGGCCAGGGCCTGGCGGAAGGCCGCTTCGTCCTTGAGCGCGGCGAGGATCACCGGAGCGCCCACCGAGCCCACGCCGCGGGCGTCGGGCCTGCCGGGCCCCATGCCGACGATGACCTCGTCGCCCAGGTGCGCTCCCCAGCGGCCGATCTCGCGGATCACCGCATCCCGTTCGGCCTGGGCGCGGGCATCGCCCAGATGCTGCTCCCACCACTGCTTGAGAACGGGGCTCTCCTGGATGCGCTGGCGCAGGAGGGTGTCGGCCTCGGTCATGGTGCCGCTGAGGTTGGGCAGGGCCGCGAAGACCAGGGTGTCGGCCGGAAGCTGGCTGGCCAGGGCCGAACTGCGGCGCAGTTCCGGCCGCGGCAGAGCGTTGAGGTCAGCGCGCAGGCGGGCCAGTTCCTGGCTGAGCTGGCGCTGCCAGGACTGCACCTGGGCGAGGACACGGCTGGGCTGGATCCAGCCCGTGGCCAGGCCGCCGACACCGAGCGCCAGGAGCAGGGCCGCCGCCAGAGACCAGGCGCGGCGCGCCGGCCAGAAGCGGCGGCCGGCAGCGGCCGGGGCCAGGTGCAACTGGGCGGCAGGGGCCAGCCCTCGGGCCTCCCGCCAGGTGCGGCGGCAATCGGCGCAGCCCTTCAGGTGATCGTCGAGGAGCAGGCGGCCGGCCGGATCGAGCTGCCCGGCGAGGGCGGCAGGGAATCGCTGCCGGAAGTCAGCGCAGTCGCTGAGCGGCGCGACAGGTGCGCCCTGCAGGGTCTTGGCCACGGCCTGCCAGGACCGAGTCTGGGCAGCGTCCAAGGCAAGCCCATCGGCAGAACTCTGGGCCGCCTCGGCGAAGGCCTGGGCCAGGAGGGGGTCCGATTGCAGGTCGTCGTCGAGGTATCGGGGGGACGTGGGATTCATCGCTGCTCTCCTTCGGCGCCAAGTTCCTGGCGCAGGGTCTGGCGGGCGCGGAACAGGGTCACGGCCACGGTGCTCTCGGAGCTGCCGGTCAGGGCCGCCACCTCCTGGTTGCTGTAGCCTTCCAGGTAGCGGAGGGTCACCATCTCTGCCGCCCGCGGGCTGAGCTGGGAGAGACCCTGGCGAAGGCGGTCGGCCAGGTCCTCCCTAGCGAGGCCCTGCTCGGCGCCCTCGCAAGGGGCCGGGGCCTGAGGATCCAGGCCCCGGACCGGCCGCCGGGCCTTGGCACGCAGGAGGTCCAGGGCGGCGTTGACGGCCGCCCGGTGCAGGTAGGGCCCGGCTTCGGGGCCGTCGAGGATGGCCTTGCCGTCAGGCCGCTGCAGGAGGCGGATGAAGACGCCCTGCAGCACATCCTCGGCGTCCTGCAGGTCACCGGTGATCCGCAGGGCAGCGCCCAGCATCCGACTGGCATGGGCCTGGAAGGCAGCGGCAACCGCTTCGGGCATCTGGGCCTTGGCGGGCGCGGGCTGCGGCAGCGAGGCGGCTTTCATGGTGCGGCTACGGTACATCGTGAGGCTGGCTGCTGGCAAGGGGGACTCCTGATCGGCGGCCGGGCCGCGGGGCTCCCAGGGTCATGTCGGGAGCTGCTCCGGCTGCGGCGAACGCCTCAAGGACGTTCGATGGGCGGATGCCATTAACAGGGCGGGGTATAATCGCCGGCATGCAACCCGGCCCCGGCCAGCAAGGCCCCTCGCCCAGCCGCCTCTACCTGGGCACCCGCTCGGGCCTCCTGGCCCTGGATCTGGTGGGTGACGGATGGCGCCGGGGCGAGGTGCTGTGGCGCGACCGTCCGGTGCTGAACCTGGCGGTGGACCCCTTCGTGCCGGAGCGCCTGCATGCCGTGGTCCAGGACGACGGACTCTACCGCTCGGAGGACGCGGGCCACACCTGGGAGCGTTACCTGGAGGGCGACTTCCAGGTCCTGGGCCTGCGACCGGATCGCCCGGAGATCCTGTACGCCGGCGGCCAACCTCCCGAGGTCTACCGCTCCACCGATCATGGGGGACTCTGGACGCCCATGCGCCTGGTCCGGCGTCCGGAGAAGGCCACGGCCGAAGGAGAGGCGCCGCCCTCCAGGGTGCGGGCCCTGGTCTTCGACCCCAGCCGCCGGGCCAGCCTCTACGTGGGCGTCGAGGGGGGCGGGCTGGTCCGCAGCTTCGACGGCGGTCGGGAATGGATCGAGCTGGTGGCGAGGGGGCTGCCCATCGAGATCAAGAGCCTCCTGCCCTTGCCCGGGATAGCGGGCCTGCTGCTGGCGGGCACGGCCAAGGGGCTCTACAGCTCGAGCGATGAGGGCATCAGCTGGGTGTCCGACGGCATCGGCATGGCCGAGCCGGAGGTGCTGGCCCTGGCCCGCACGGGCGAGGGCCTGGTCGCCGCGGCCCACCCGCGGGGAGCAGACGACGAGCCCTGGGGCACCCTACCCGCCCGCCTCTATCGCCGGCCCGACGGCTCGAGCCGCTGGTGGCAGGTGTCCGAACCCCTGGACGGCGCGGTGCACGGCTTCGCCAGCCATCCGGAGGGGGCCTCGGTCTATGCGGCCACCACCGGCGGCACGGTCTGGGTCAGCCGCGATGGCGGCCTGACCTGGCGGCCCTTGGCCCGCGGTCTGCCACCCATCCACAGCCTGAGCCTGGCGCCCTGAGGCGGGTGCGCCCTCAGGCCAGCAGATCCTCGGCGTCCACGTTGTAGACCTGCTGCGGCAGCGGCAGGTACTCCGGGAACTTCTGCAGGATGTGCTGGGGTGTCGAGAAGGTCACCCAGTCGAAACCACCCAGGTAAACGGTGAAGCCGCTCTGGGTGATGTCCCCCTGGACCACTTCGTCGGACCCGAAGAGCTTGACCTTGATCATGCGCCGCTCGATCTCGATGATCTCGGCCATCGGCAGACCGCGGGCGATGCGCTGCGCGGTATCGGCGCGTTCCTCGGTCAGGGCTTGCGGCGGAACATTCGGCCACTTGAAGAACACCGTGCTCTCCTCGGGATCCAGGGGTCGGCGGTCGGCCGGCAGGCGATGCCGCGGTCGGTCCCGCGACCCGGCGGGTTGCAACAGGGCGAACCTTGATCATAGCGTCTGGGGGGCCTGGCGACAAAGACGCGCCAGGGTGCTCCCGAGCGCGTCGCCACCGGCCGCAGCGAGGCCTACACTTGGCGGCATGGACCTTCGCGACACCCCGGTCGTGCCGTTCCTACACTACGCCCCCCTGGCGGAGCTGCCGGGCCTGGCGCACGGGGTGAGCACCCGCGCCGGCGGGGTCAGCGAGCCGCCCTACCACAGCCTCAACCTGGGCCTGCACGTCGGTGACGACCCCGGGCGGGTGCTCGCCAACCGCCGCCGGGCAGCCCGGGCCCTGGGCTTCGGGCCGGAGGACCTGGTGCTGGCCGCCCAGGTGCACGGCGCGCAGGTGGCGCGGGTGGCAGAGGCCGAGCGCGGTCGCGGCGCCCAGGACCAGGCCTCGGCCCTGCCCGACGCCGACGCCCTCATCACCGACCGGCCCGGCCTGCTTCTGGGCATCCTGGTGGCCGACTGCCTGCCGATCCTGCTGGTGGAGCCGGCCTCCGGGGCCCTGGGCTTGGCCCACGCCGGCTGGCGCGGCACCGTGGCCGACATCGCCGGCCGCACCGTGGCGGCGATGGTGCAGGCCTACGGCGTCCGACCGGAGCGCTTGCTGGCCGTCGTCGGACCGGGCATCGGCCGGGCCCGGTTCACGGTGGGTCCCGAGGTGCTGGTGGCCTTCGACCAGGCCTTCGGCGCGGAGGCGGCGGCGCTCGTCGACCGCACGGAGGCCGGACGCGGCCGCGTGGATCTGGCCGAAGCCAATCGCCTGCAGCTCCGCCGGGCCGGCCTCGCGCCCGAACGCATCCACCTGGAAACGGCCTGCAGCGCCTCGGACCTTGCCCGCTTCTTCTCGCACCGGGCGGAGGGAGGCTGCACCGGGCGCTTCGGCGCCTTCCTGGGCTGGCGGCGGGGCTGAGCCTCGGCAGGCGGGCCCGCGCCTATACTTCTGACCCGCAGGGCGGAGGGCATCGGCCGCGGCCCTCCCGCCCATCCGCCGGGCATCCGCCTCGCCCGGCCGCCTCTCGCCTCGCGCCGCCGCGCTCTGGAGCCCCGCCATGTCCATCTCCCGCCCCCCCCGCCGGAACCGCCTTGTCCTGCTCCTGGCCCTGCTCGTTGCAGGGCCGGCGCTGACGGCCTGCCGCCCCGCCGCCACCCTGGACCCGGGCGCCGGCTCCAGCGCTCCCCCGGCGCCGGCCACCTTCGAGGCCGCAGGACAGGCACCGGAGTCCGAAGCCCCCGGCCAGGCCGACGGCGCCTTGGCGGCCGTCATCGACGCCCCGACCTTGGACCGCGTGCGGCAGCAGCCAGAGGTGGTGGTCATCGACGTGCGCGAGCCGGACGAGTACGACGAGGCCCACATCCCCGGCACCACCCTCATCCCCCTGGGCCAGGTGCCCGACCGGGTGGCCGAGATCCCGAAGGACAAGACGGTCATCCTCACCTGCCGCACCGGCAACCGCAGCGGCCAGGCCGCCACCTGGCTGCGCAGCCAGGGCTACGAGGACGTCCACAACCTGGAGGGCGGCATCCTGGCCTGGCAGAGGGCCGGCCTGCCCACGGAGAGCGGCGCGCCATGAGCGCAGGCGTCGTCGACATCCTGAAAGAGCGGGGCATCCTGCAGCAGAGCACCGACGAGGCGGCCATCCGCGAGTTGTTGGACGCGGGGCCGGTGACCTTCTACAACGGCTTCGACTGCACGGCGGCCAGCCTGCACGCCGGCCACCTGGTGCCCATCATGGCCATGATGCACCTGCAGCGGGCCGGCCACCGACCCATCGTGCTCCTGGGCGGGGGGACCACCCTGGTGGGCGACCCGACGGGCAAGGAAGAGACCCGGAAGATGGTGGACGAGGAGACGATCCGCGGCTACGCGGCGTCCATCTTCCGCCAGCTGGATCGCTTCCTGGGCCTGGAGCGCGGCCTGGCCAAGGGGGTCAACAACGCCGACTGGCTGCTGGAGCTGCACTACATCCCCTTCCTCAGGGAGATCGGCCGCCACTTCTCGGTCAACCGCATGCTCAGCGCCGAGACCTACCGCCTGCGCCTGGAGCGCGAGCAGGGTCTCAGCTTCATCGAGTTGAACTACCAGATCCTGCAGGGCTACGACTTCCTGCACCTCTACCGGACCGAGGGCTGCCTGCTGCAGACCGGGGGCGACGACCAGTGGTCGAACATCCTGGCCGGGGTGGACCTGGTCAGGCGCCTCGAAGGCGCGCGGGCCCAGGCCCTGACCTACGCCCTGCTGACCACCGCCGACGGCAAGAAGATGGGCAAGACGGAGAAGGGCGCCCTCTGGCTGGACGCCTCCCTGACCAGTCCCTACGACTACTACCAGTACTGGGTGAACTGCCAGGACGAGGACCTCCCGCGCCTGCTGAGGATGATGACCTTCCTGCCCCTGGAAGCCGTGGCGGAGCTCTGCGCCGCCCAGGGCGCGGCCTTGAAGCAGGCCAAGCAGGTGCTGGCCTTCGAGCAGACGAAGATCGTCCACGGTGAGGCTGCGGCAGAGGAGGCCCGGGAGGCGGCGCGGGCCCTCTTCGGCGGCGGGGGCGGCGACCTGAGCGCCATGCCCACGGCCATGGTCGACGAGGCGGCGCTCAGGGCCGGGCTGCGCCTGGACGATGCCCTCCTGCGCACCGGCCTGGTCCGCTCGAAGGCCGAGGCCCGCCAGAAGATCGCCGAGGGGGCGGTCTGGGTCAACGACCAGGCCCGCCGCGATGCCCTGGCCCTGGTCGGCCTGGACGACCTGGGGCCTGACGGCGTCCTGCTGCGCCTGGGCAAGAAGCGCTTCGCCCGCCTGACCCTGGGCTGAGGGGACAGGTCGGGAGGCGGGGGTGGCGGGGGAGGACGAAGGCGGGGCCGTCGGCGGCTCCGGCGCACCGACGGGCAGGCCCGCCGACAGCGCGTCCGGCGCTGCGTCGGGCGCGCCGCCAGGCAGCCTGCCTGACGGCCCCACCGGCCTCGATCCCCGCCTGGACTACCGCCGGGGCGAGCTGCGCCGGGTCCACCTGGACGCCGATCCCCTCCGCCAGTTCCGCCGCTGGCTGGCCGATGCCGCGGCGCTGCTGCCCGAGCCCAACGCGATGACCCTGGCCACCGTGGGCGCGGACGGTTGTCCAGCGGCGCGCATGGTGCTCCTGCGCGAGGCCGATGCCGCGGGCTTCAGCTTCTACACCCACCGGACCGGCCGCAAGGCCGCGGAGCTGGCGGCCCATCCCCGGGCGGCCCTCCTCTTCCACTGGGCTCCCTTGCAGCGCCAGGTGCGGGTGGAAGGCCCGGTGGACCCCCTGCCGGACGGCGATGCCGACGCCTACTTCGCCGGGCGCCCGCGCGACAGCCAGCTCGGGGCCTGGGCCTCGCCCCAGAGCCAGGTCATCCCGAGCCGCGCCTGGCTGGAGGACCGCCTGGCGGAGGCGGAGGCGCGCTTCGCCGGCGACCCGGTGCCCCGCCCGCCGCATTGGGGCGGCTACCGCCTCCTGGCCCGGTCCTACGAGTTCTGGCAGGGCCGCCCCGGTCGCCTGCACGACCGCTTCCGCTACCGGAAGGCGGAGGGCGGGGGCTGGGTGGTGGAGCGGCTGGGGCCTTGAGCTTGCTCAACGCGGGGCCGATCGCCGTGAACGCTTGGCGCGAAGATGGCACGAAAGCGGCGCCTGGGGTCTTTCAGTGGTGGCTTCAAGCTCCTAAGCTAGAGGCATGCAGCCACACACCCGCCCAGGGCGAGGCATCGGACGGATCAGGCCCGTCAGACCCATCGGCTCGACAGGTCTGTTGGATCCTGTTCATCCGCTCGACCCCATTGGCTCCCGTCCTTCTTCGGCAAGCCTGCTCCCCCCGGCCCTCCTGGCCTTCCTCCTGACCCTGGCCGTCGGGTCCGCCTGGCGCTCCGCGACATCGTCGACTCCCCCGTCCCGGCCGTTCGTGCCCCCGATGGGCGAGCGGGCCCGGGTGGCCCAGGCCACCGACGGCGACACCCTCCTCCTCGCCGACGGCCGCCGCGTGCGCCTCCTGGGTCTGGACGCGCCGGAGACCCACAACCCCAACCTGCGCGGTCCCCAGCCCTTCGGCGAGGCGGCGGCGGAGCGCCTGGCCGCCCTGGCAGCGGGCCGGGAGGTGCTGCTGGAGGCCGATCGCACGGACCGCGACGGCTACGGCCGGCTGCTGCGGCACGTCTGGGCGGACGGCGAACTCCTGGCGGGACGCCTGCTGGAGGAGGGCCTGGCCTGGCCGCTGAGCATCCCACCTGATCTGGCCCATCGGGAGCAGCTGGCGACAGCCGCAGCCCGAGCCCAGGCGGCGCGGCGCGGTCTCTGGGGCCTGGCCAGGCCCAGCCCTCTGGCGCCCTTCCGCCAGGACGGCGGGCCCGTGGAAGGAGGCGGACGATGAACGAGGACCTCGTGCTGCGCGCCGGTCGAAGGCGCCTCGGCCATCGCCGGCGGCGCCGGGTCCAAGGCATCGGCCGTCTCCGCCACCGGGTCCGGCGGGAGGCGCCGCCATCACCCGCCCCCTTGTTCCCGCCCGCCCCCGACCCCCGCCCCGCGGCTTCCGGCCGCAAGCTGCCCGCCTCCCTTCGCCGCCGGGCCCTGCCCTGGCTGCTGGGCGCCACCGCCGGAGTCCTGGCCCTGGTCCTGGCCCGCCGCCCGGAAGCCGGATCGCGCGGGTCGGGGGGCTCGGCGGAGGGGGCGATGGCGCTGCCTCGGTCGGCCGCGCCGGCGCTGGCCGCGCCAGCGGCCGTGCCGACAGCGGTGGTCGACTGGCCGCCCACCGGCGTGGGGATCGCGGCGGCACCCCCGGCCACGCCCACCCGAGCGCCGGGCCTGGGCACGGCGCCGGCTGCGGCGCCGGCCGCGACGGCCCTCCCGAGCGATCCGACGGCAGGTCGCGGATCGCCGGAGCCGGCCAGCACGTCGATCGCGCTGGGCTACGACGCCGGCGCCCCCTGCGGCCGCCGGACGCAGGGGGCGATCGGGGCGGCGGAGGCCGAGGCGCAGCTGGACCGCTTCGTCGCCGTGGAGTTCGCCGTGCTGGGGAGCAAGGACACCGGCAAGGTGACCTTCCTCAACAGCCACGAACCCTACCAGGGCCATTTCTACGTGGCCATCTTCCCAGACCTCTATGCGGCCTTTCCCCCCGGTCCGGCCCAGTCCCTCCGCGGCCGCTGCGTGCTGGTCCAAGGGCAGGTGGAGGCCTACCGGGGGGTGCCGCAGATCGTCCTCAGGCAGGCGTCTGACCTGCGCGATCTGGGCCCCGCGGAGGCGGGGGCGGCGGCGGCAGGCCAACCGTGAGGGCGGATCGGGTTACAATGGGGATCGCCGGCGGCACCGGTGACGAAGCCGCCGCCCGAGCCGACGATGGAGCCCCACCAGCCATGCCCCCCACCCTTCAGAGCATCGACCTGCCCCTGGGCCCCTGCATCCGCGGCAAGGTCCGCGACAGCTGGGACCTGGGCGATCGGCGCCTCATCGTCACCACCGATCGGCAGAGCGCCTTCGACCGTGTCCTGGGCACGGTGCCCTTCAAGGGGCAGATCCTGACCGCGATGGCCGAATGGTGGTTCCGGCGCACCGCGGACATCCTCCCCAACCACCTGCTGGAGAAGCCCGACCCCAACTGCCTCCTGGTGCGGCGCGCCCGGGTCTGGCCGGTGGAGGTGGTCGTCCGGGGCTACATCACCGGCGTGACGGACACGGCGCTCTGGCCCCGCTATGACGCCGGCCAACGCAGGATGTACGGACAGGACTTCCCCGATGGCCTACGAAAGAACGAGCGCCTGCCGACGGCGGTGATCACCCCAACCACCAAGGCCCAGGACGGGGGCCACGATCGCCCGCTCAGCCGCGAGGAGCTGCTGGCCGAGGGCAGGGTGCCCGAAGCGGTCTACACCAGGATGGAGGCCGCCGCCCTGGCCCTCTTCGCCCGCGGCCAGGCCCTGGCGGCCGAGCGGGGCTTGATCCTGGTGGACACCAAGTACGAGTTCGGTGACTGCGCAGGCGAGCTGCTGCTGGTCGACGAGGTGCACACGGTGGACAGCTCGCGCTACTGGGAGGCCGCCAGCTACGCCGAGCGTTTCGCCGCAGGCGAAGAGCCGGAGACCTTCGACAAGGAGTTCCTGCGGCGCTGGTACGTGGACCAGGGCTACCGCGGCGAGGGCGAGCCGCCGCCCCTGCCGGCGGCCCTGGCCGAGCGGATGAGCCGGAGCTACCGCCTGGCCCTGGAGCGCCTGACCGGCGAGACCTTCCGGCCCGACGAGGCGCCGCCGGAAGAGCGCATCCGGGCCAACCTGCGTCTCGCGGGACTCCTGGCCTGAGGGCCGGATCCCCTTTGCCCCTCGTGGTGATCGGCCCCCGAAGCGCGGACCCGTCGGCAGCGCGGGTTCCGCCTCAGGTGCGGGGCGCGGCCCGGCCGGCCTACTGCGTGTCCTTGAGGCGGCTGTAGACCACCAGCCGCTGCTGGTAGTTGGCCGACCCCGAGTCCCAGGCGCCGTCGCAGGTGATCAGGTTGAGCATGCGGCCCGGGTTGCGGCCGAAGATCTTGGCCAGGGGCGCCTGGTCGAAGAGGTAGCGCTCCTTGTCCTCGACGACGAAGACATAGCGGTCGCCGTTCTCGTAGGTCACCACCATTTCGTCGCCGGGGATGAGGAAGCGCATCTTGTAGAAGATGGCCGGACCGGTGGGCGAGTCCAGGTGGCCGGCGATCACCGCAGGCTTGCCCTTCTGACCCGGCAAGGCGCTGTCACGGAACCAGGCCACGTTCATGGCCACCCGGGGGACATCCATCTGGCCATTGGGCAGCACCCCCACTTCTTCGATGGTGCTCCGGATGTTGATCGCCGGGATCTCGAGCAGGACGGGGCGACCGGCCGCCTGGAAGATGTCGGGCGTGGGTGTGCGGTAAGGTTCCGTGGGCGTGGCCGAGGGGAGAGGGGTGATGGTGGCCGTCGGGGCCGGGAGGGGGGTGTAGGTGGGCATGAGCTCACCCTCGATGCCCGGATAGCGGGGTTCGGCGGCCAAGGACCCGCCGCCGCAGGCCTGGAGGAAGGGGGCGAGGAGGGCCAGGAAGAGAGCCGCGTGCCGCAGTTGCTGAGCACGAGGCCGCGGGCTCCGGTGATCGGCACCGCCAGGACGTCCCCGACGGTCCACGATGGCTGTTGTTGACATCGCTCGTCTCCTCAGCTCAGGCGGATGACCTTGAAGACCTCGGCCAGGGCCATGCCATGCCCCTCGGCCAGGCCGCCGTGGCGCTCCAGCAAGCGGCGCTCCAGGGCTTCCATGTCCGGGATCTGACTCCGGTGCCGGCGCAGGGCCTCCAGCTTGCGCGTGAAGCTGGTCGTGATGTCCTCCCATGTGTCCGGCAGCAGGGCACCGCTCAGGTAGACCGTGCGCACGACGTGGGGCGCCAGGCCGTCGGCCAGGAGCTGGGGGGCGTTCAGGCGGTCCCGGGCGGTGGGAAAGACCGCATCCAGGGTGGCCTGGCCCACGGCCCGGTGGTCCGGGTGGTTGATGTGGTGGTCCCAGTACAAGGTGGCCGGGTCATGCGTCAGCACCAGGTCGGGGCGCTTCAGGCGGATCTCCCGCGTGATGGCGTGCCTGAGGCGCAGGTCGGGCAGCACCTCGCCGTCCGGCCAGCCCAGGAAGTCCACCGAGGCCAGGCCCAGGACCGCAGCCGCCGCGCGCTGTTCCTCCAGGCGCAGGGCCGTCAGCCGTGAAGGGGTCATCTGCGGGTCGGCCGAGCCGCGCGAACCGTCGGTGACCACCACCAGGTCCACCTGCCGGCCTTCGGTGGTCCAGCGGGCCAGGGTGCCGCCGGCGGCGAACTCCGCATCGTCGGGATGGGCCACCACCACCAACACCCGCTCCGGTCCTCGGGGGTCCTGGTCCATGCGTGACCTCAGGGCTGGGGGGGGGCCGCGGTGGCCGCGGCATCGGCGGGCAGGGCCGGCTGGGCGGTGGGGGTGATGAAGGGGTCGGGCCCGAAGCCCAGGAAGGCCTGGCGCAGGAGGGCGTAGCGCTCGGCGTCCAGGCGCAGGACCCACTGCTCGACGCTGCCGATGGGCAGCATGTCCCCGTAACCGGCGTTGGTGTCGAGCTGCAGCCGGCTGACCTGGGCGGGCTCGATGCGCCGGGCGATGCGCGCCAAGGCGAAGATCTCCTCGCGGGTCAGGTCCGTGTCCACGGCATCCAGGAGGGCGGGGACCAGCTTGGGCAGCTTGACGACGACGCTGGGCCGCAGGGCCTGTTCCCGGAGCGCCACCAGCACCTCCATCTGGCGGCGCGAGCGATCGAAGTCGCTGGTCGACTTGCGCGAGCGGGCGTAGCGCAGGGCCTGGGTGCCGTCCATGCGCTGGCGGCCCGGCGGAATGCGCAGGGTCATCGTGCCGCAATGGCCGTCCGGGTAGGAGTCGTCGACCAGGCCCACCGTGGGATCGTCCTCGGAGGGGGCCACGTCGACCTCGATGCCGCCCAGGGCGTCGACGACGGCGATGAAGCCGTTGAAGTCCACCCGCACGTAGCGATGGACGGCCAGGTCCAGGTTCTGCTGGATGGCGCGCTTGACGGCGTTGGGCCCGCTGTGGGGGCGGGTCTCGCCATCGGCATCCGGCAGGGCGCCGAAGACATGGGCGGTGTTGAGCTTCTGGCCGCCCACCCAGCCGCCGGGGATGTCCAGGTAGACGTAGAGGTCCCGCGGCAGGGAGAGCATGGCGGCGCGGTCCGTGGCCGGATCGATGTGCACCAGGATCATCGTGTCCGTGCGCCGGGCCTCGCTGGCCACGGCGGCTTCGCTGTCCTGCTCGCAGTCGTCGATGTCCAGGCCCAGGAGGAGGATGTCCAGGGGGCCGTGCTGGTCCCAGATGGCGGCATCGTCCACCTCCGGCCCGTCGCTGCCCGGAAGGGCTTCCACCGACCGCGACGGTTCGCCCGCCGGCGACGACGGCCCAGGTGGCCCGTGCCCCGCAAGCGCCCACAAGGTGCTGCCGATCACCCAAGCGGCCCCGCAGCCGGCCAGGAGAATGCCGGCGGCCACCATCAGGAAGAGCAGGCGCAGCAGCCAGCCCGAACGCCGGGGTGGGGCGGGGATGCTGGGCAGGGGGGCCGTTGAGGACGGGAAGGACATCTGGGTCGCGCTGTGGCTCCGGGGGCGCTGACTATAGCATGCCGGCGCCGGGCCTCGGCCGCTGCCCGCGCTCGGGTCACTTGCCGCCCTCGCGCGGCCTCCCTACAATCGAGGCCGATCCGAAGCCGGTACAACCCGAGGCCGCCCTGCCGCGGGTGCAGGGAGAAGCCCGCCATGTCCGACCTCACCCATCCCCTCCTCGCCCGCTTGGACGAGGAGATCGCCCGATCCGACCCGGATTGGCCGACCCTCCTGCGCTGGACCGTCGAGGCCCTGGCCGATGCCTTCGAGCATTATCACTGGACCGGCATCTACCTCCTGGACGGGGAGGAACTGGTATTGGGGCCCTACGTCGGCCTGCCCACCGAGCACCAGCGCATCCCCTTGGGCCGCGGGATCTGCGGGGCCGCCGCCAGCGAGGGCCGGAGCATCGTGGTCGACGACGTGCGCGCCGATCCCCGCTACCTGAGCTGCTTCCTCAGCACCCGTTCGGAGATCGTGGTGCCCATCCTGGACGGCCGGCGGGTCATCGGCGAGATCGACGTGGACAGCGACCGGCCGGCGGCCTTCGGGAAGGCGGACCGCCTGCTGCTGGAGGCCGTCGCCGCCCGCCTGGCGCCGCTGGCGCCCCCGGAGGGTGCCCCGTGAGCGCCCAGGGCCTGGACCTGCTGGGCCAGGACATCCTGGGACGCCTCGAGCACAAGAACGCCCGCCGCGAGGCCATCATGGGCCTCAGCCGGCAGCTGGTGCAGCAGGCGGCGCGGGCCATCCGGGCCGTCCACCGCCAGGAGTGGCCGGACGCCCAGGCCACCCTGGCCGAGGCCCGCGCCCTTCTGGAGCGGATGCACGAAGCCGCCCGGGAGCATTCCGACCTGCAGTCCGCCGGCTACATGCTGGATGCCCAGAAGGAGCTGGCCGAAGCCCACCTGACCCTGGCCCTCTGCCGCGGCGAGGCCCTGCCCGGCCCCGAGGCCCTGGGCGTGGACGACGCCTCCTGGCTCAACGGCCTGGGCGAGGCCGCCGGCGAGTTGCGCCGAGCGGCCCTGGACGGCATCCGCAGCGGCGACATCGGCGGCGCCGAGGCCATCCTGGATCGCATGCAGGAGATCTACACCCTGCTGACCACGGTGGACTACCCGGCCGTGATCACCCGCAACCTCAAGCAGACCACCGACATGGTGCGGGGGGTGACCGAACGCACCCGGGGCGACCTGACGGTGGCCGTGGGCCACCAGCAGCTGCGCCGGGCCTTGGCCGACTTCGCCGGCCGCCTGCCGGAGAGCGCAGAAGGGTCGGGACGCCATGTTCCTGGATGAGGCCGACATCGAGGTGGTGGCCGGGCGCGGCGGCAACGGGCTGGCCACCTTCCGGCGCGAGAAGTTCGTGCCCCGCGGCGGGCCCTCGGGAGGGCATGGCGGCCGGGGGGGCGACGTCATCCTGGTGGCCGACGAGGGCGTCAACACCTTGTATGCCTTCCGCTTCACCAGCCGCTTCCTGGCGGACAAGGGTGGTCCGGGCGGTCCCAACCACATGCACGGGGCCGACGGGTCCGATCGCGAGGTCAAGGTGCCCGTGGGGACGGTGGTCACCGACGCGGCCAGCGGGGCCCTGATCGGGGACCTGACGTCGCACGGCCAGCGCCTGGTGGTGGCCGAGGGGGGCCGCGGGGGGCGGGGCAACAGCGCCTTCAAGAACTCGGTGCGCCAGGCCCCCCGCTTCGCCGAAAAGGGTCTGCCGGGCCAGGAACGGCGCCTGCACCTGGAGTTGAAGCTGATCGCCGACATCGGCCTGATCGGCATGCCCAACGCTGGCAAGAGCACCCTGCTCTCGGTGGTCAGCGCAGCCCGGCCCAAGATCGCCGACTACCCCTTCACCACCCTGGTCCCCAACCTGGGTGTGGTGGACCTGGGCGAGGACATCCTGGTCCTGGCCGATGTTCCCGGCCTGGTGGAAGGGGCCAGCGAAGGCCGCGGTCTGGGCGACCGCTTCCTGCGCCACGTCGAGCGCACCCGTCTGCTGCTGCACCTCCTGGACGGCTCGGCCCCGGATCCCCTGGCCGACCGGAGGATCATCGAGGCCGAGCTGGCGGCTTTCAGCCCCCGCCTGGCCCAGCGGCCGCGGCTGGTGGTGGTCAACAAGCTGGACCTGCCGGAGGTCCGGGAGCGCTGGCCGGAGCTGCAGGCGGCCCTGGAGGCGGAGGGCTGCGAGGCGCGGGCCATCAGCGGCGCGACGGGCGAGGGGGTGCGCGAGCTGCTCTTCGCCCTGGCCGAGCGCCTGCGTTCCCTGCCGCCGCCCCAGCCGGAGGAGCCCAGCCTGCCCGTCCTCAGACCGGCGGCGGTGGACGCCCAGCCGGTGAAGGTGGAGGTCCTGAGCCCGGGCCATTTCCGCCTCAGCGGCGAACGGGTGGAGGTGGCGGTGGAGATCACCGACTGGGACAGCGACCAGGCGATCGCCCGCTTCCAGCGCCTCCTGGACGCGGTGGGAGCCCGCGAGGCCCTCAGGCGCGCCGGGGTGCAGGGCGGCGACACGGTGTCCATCGCCGACCTGATCGAGCTGGAATGGGTGGAGTGACCGGTCCTGGGTCGACCGGTGCGACCGGGGTCTTCGGCGGCAGCTTCGACCCCGTGCACCTGGGACATCTCCTGGTGGCCGAGCTGGCCAGGGAGCAGTTGGGGCTGGCGCAGGTCCTCTTCCTACCGGCGGCCCGCTCGCCGCTCAAGGACCAGGAGGCCCGGGCGGGCGACCAGGACCGCCTGGCGATGCTCCGCCTGGCCATCGCGGACCAGCCGGCCTTCGGCCTGTCGACGGTGGACCTGGATCGGCCGCCGCCCAGCTACACGGTGGACAGCCTGGAGCGCCTGCGCGCCGCCCATCCCCAGGTGACGGACTGGGTGCTGATCCTGGGGGCCGACAGCCTGGCGTCCTTCGCTGGCTGGCGCCGGCCGGAGCGGATCTGCGACCTGGCCCGCCTGGCGGTCTATCCCCGGCCGGGCAGCCTCCTCGACCTGGCCGCCCTCACAGCT
>WBZV01000042.1_pt1 | contig 89466 bp, 61 predicted proteins | sample 5204221 | NCBI WGS metagenome assembly WBZV01 (sample SAMN12344360, study PRJNA552823) | activated sludge metagenome | biome: Activated sludge suspended growth; feature: Nitrification reactor; material: Wastewater; isolation source: activated sludge from nitrification reactor of wastewater... | reverse complement strand
GATGGGGAGAGTCTTCCTGCTATACGGTCCAATAAGTCCAAATACCCCCGGACCATGTGTTGCGTATCAAAATTCTCCAGTACGAATGCTCTGCTTTTGCTTCCCATATTCTGCAATTTTTGCCTGTCAAATTCCATAAATTTCCCCAATGCAGCAGAAAGGCCCTTGATGTCTTTGGCTTCCACCAGCAACCCATTAATCCCTTCCAAAACTGCCTGACGACATCCAGGCACCTTTGTGGTCAATATGGGTAGTTCCATGGACATTGCTTCCAGCATGGCTTTAGACAATCCTTCGCGATACGAAGGCAACACAAAAACCTGGGCCTGATTTAAAAGGGGTCTCACATCCTCCTGAAAATCAAATAAACGGACAAAAGCTTTACTACGCATAATTTCCATTTCTTCTGGTGATAACGCGTCCGGGTGAAACGAATCATAAAACCCCGCCATCCAACACTCCAATGACTTGCCTTGTTCGACCAATAGTTCACATGCTTTGAAAAATTCCCATACGCCCTTTTGACGTACCATCCTCCCCACCATCAACGCTACGAACGAACGTTTGGTAGTATTGGCTTTTTCTCTCTTGAAAAATTGTGTATCGACACCACTTCCCTGAATAACACATCCTAATCCAACGGGCAACATTTTCCTATGCCTAAACCAATCCAAATCGTCCTGGTTATGAAAAACAACTTCATAGTTACTTTTCAATGCATACCGGTAAAGTTGGTCTAAAACAGGACTAAGAAAATGTTTCTTCTCTGCCACCACTCCGAGTCCCGTAACATTGGAGATCACTTCAATGCCCAGCTTTTTGGCAGCCAAACTCCCATATATATTGGGTTTGATGGTAAATTGGAAGATCAAATCTGGTCTGTACTTTCTATAATGGCTCTCTAACTCCTTATACAATTTCCACTCTCGCCAGGGATTCATTCCGGTTTCATCCATGTTCAAAAGGGGCACCAATTCCACGTTAAACAACTCTTTAATTCGATCAAAATAAGCATCTTTTCCAGCCATCACGGTGATGGAGTAACCACACTCTTGTAACTTGCGAATCAGTCCAGCCCTGAAATTATAGATGTTCCATCCGGAATTGGAAACAATGGCCAATCGATTATCCTTTGTCATCCTTTTTCAAAAGTATCCATAATGGACTTAGCCATTCGCAAATTCACTTCTTTTCGACTGAATTTTGTCACAAATTCTGGGCGAGATGCTAAGTGATAATCGGTATTCAACAGGTATTGGCACAATGGTTCTACCGCTCCGGGATCAAAACAAAAAACATTGCTCTTCACTTCCGTTTGAATAAACTGCCTAGGATATCCACTAACTCCCGCCAGAATCGGCACATTTCCAGCTGCATATTCAAACAACTTTGAAGGCAAAACCTTTTCCAGTGATTTGTGTCGGTTTAAATGAATAAACAAATAGTCACTCCTTTGGTAGATTTCCAATAACGCATGCCGCTTCACCGGCGCCCGCCATTCCACATTGTTTACTCCTGCCTTTCGGAGTTCCTGCATCAACCGGTTGCGCATGGATCCTTCTCCAACAATCAGAAAATCAAATCGCCCCTCCAGTCGTTTGGCCAAAGTCGGTAAAATGAGATGCATTCCCTGTGCTTCTCCAATGTTTCCAGCGTATGTAACTAACGGTCGTTCGTTTTTAACATGTGTATCTCTTCTCCAATTCAAAAAATAATCATCAACTCCGTTAGGAAAAAAACTTACTGTACCCGTATAACCCTTTGGCAGGCTATCTCGAAATCCCTGAGAATTGATATTGATGTGAGCAGCGTTCATCAGACATGGTCGCTCAAAAAATTGCTGGATCCACCTTTTTAACGCAATATTCAGCACTGGTATGGGAATGAATTCTTCAAGATTTTCCGCAAACAAATCCCTCAAGTCAATGTAATACTTAATTTTTTTCCGCTTGGCAACTTCATATGCAAGGTAGGCCGTAAAGAGCTTGGAACTGGAAGCATAGATAAAGTCAAACTGCTGATTCCGTGTTAATTCCAATACCTGTCTGCGGTAAAAAAGGAATGATCGGATCTGGCGAAAAAAACCATTGCCATGTTGGGGTACCTGAATTCGGTAAATGTTGCAATTGTCCTTTTTCTCATGGTACAATACAGTTTCCGAAGTCTGCTGGTATCGGTTAGGTTGTGTACAATACACTTGTAGCGTGGCCTTTTCCTTTAAACATTCTGCCAATGTTTGAGACAGCGATGTATTACGAAAGGAACCAGCACTTAAATCAGGTTCAAAATAGTAACTTAAAAATAAGATGTTTTTCAAGGTAATCTTTGTATGCGGGTCTTCAATTGATCACAAAAATAAACCCGAATGCATTTGGCCGCTAACTTTTCACCAATCGCAAAACATTGATGGTATTCCAATACTTCAATTTGTTCAAGCCCTTCAAATGAAAAGTGCAATTGCTCCACCCTGAATTCCCTGGCATCCTTTGGTATATCCTCAATTTCTACCGAATGATTAAAATGAAATAATGCAACGGGTTTATGCCCTTTTACCTTTGCCTTCCATTGATCGATTATGAGAATTTCATGCGGCGAGCAAGATACCTTTCTGTGGTGCATGTGACCCTGATACCACAGCACCTTGGCTTCTATATTTCCGGGTTTGGAGTTAAACTCCATTATCCGTGCCCTTCTTCCCATTCTGAAAGCTGACCATATTTCCGACTGGCTCTCTCCTTCTGTCACCACTACATTGTGGCTGGAAGATGAACGTTGATCTAAACGTACGGCATCTGCTTCATAAGTCGATACACCGGTATCCACCAAAACAGGTTTTCCCGAATGGTATAAGTAGATGGTGAGGTAATCTGCATGCGCGTGTCCTGGTTGATGCTTTGAGGGTATTTCACCTACCCGCATCATCAATGACAGTGATCCGGACTGCATCCAACGATATCCACAATCTGCCAAGGGTAAATCATGGATATCCAACTTCATGATTTTTGCATAATTACAAAGAGCCTGCCATTGGAAGTTTGGCCAGGACATCGAATCATTGATCAATGGAAAAACCGTAAAATCAAGTGTGATGGTCTTCAACCAGGCATACATATTCCGTGCATGCAGCTCGATGCGATTTGCTGCCTGCAAACGAACGTTTGTTTGCCGGAGCAAAAAAATCAAACCACTCAATCTGCAAAATATCCCTGCATGATAACTCAAACAAAGTTCATAGTGTGCTCCATCGTTTAGCAACTGTTCGTCCAGTTCAATCAATAGTTTATTTAGGTAGAAGTCCAATTTTGGAGATCCTTCGAACGCCAAATGTCCATACACCAATGCAAGGTAATTTTCCAGCAGATGATTGCCCGATAAATGTTTTTCAAGGTGACCTTCTAAATACTGAATTTGAATCCTAAGGGCATCTTGAATCACTGGGTTTTCCTGTTTGAATTGAGCCAAAAACTCGAGACTGTGCACTATTCTCAAAGAAACGGGGTAGGGTTCAAGGATCAGTTTTCCGCTAACAATCTGTTTTGACAAGTCCTCTAACAAAACTTGTTTCCATGTAAATTCTAGGTCATCATCCAATAAAAATTCAGCATACTGAAGATGGTAGTTCCACAATTTTCCATAACCCATATAGGACCAATCTGGACATGTTTTCGTTTCCAATGTGCGGTTAAAGATCGTCACACCCCTTCCTGCAAAACACTTGGTGTATATCGGATATAAAAGACTTCCGATGGGTTTGACATTCAGCGATAATCCTTTGTATTTAATTTTGGTTCTGTGATGATCCGGCTTGGGTTTTAACCATCGATACCAAATAAAATAAAGGCATTGCGACCATCGCAAATGCAGCATGGTCCGAATATATAACAGGAGTTTAGTCACTGGTCACAAAAATATTGACTTCGCTGGAGAGCGATGAAAATCACACTGCATTTCGTATAAATCAATTTTCTAACATCGGCAATGAAATGGGCTTATCTTAATGTAAAACCCGGCTCAAGATCACATCCACAATGCGTTGTCCAGCATGCCCGTCCCATAATTCAGGAATGCCTCCAGGTCTAAATGAACCATGCAAAATTTCTCTAATCGCAAGAATGGCTGATTCAATGGAAAGATCCTCGATCATGCGGTTACTTCCTACTTCTACGGTCACTGGCCGCTCAGTTGTTCTCCGAAAGGTCAAACAAGGAATTCCAAGATAGCTGGTTTCTTCCTGGATTCCTCCCGAGTCGGTCAGAATAAATTTGCAGCCGTTCAATAAGGAAATAAACTCTAAATATCCCAATGGGGCTGTGGGAATCAGGCCTTGCATGCTTTCCAAACGGGTCAACAAGCCAAACTCTTTCAATCTGCTTTCCGTTCGCGGATGCACCGGAAAAACGACAGGGGTTTGACCAACGGTCCATTCAAGCAACTGGATTATTTTCGACAGCCCTTCTCCGGTATCGACATTTGTTGGTCGGTGCATGGTCATGAGGGCATATTTTCCCTGGGCCAAACCCCAGTTTTTTGCCATGTTCAACTCCTGGGCTGGCTTTAAAAATTTTACCAATGAATCAATCATGCAATTTCCGGTAAAAAATATTTTATGCCCGGGTATGTTTTCCCGAATCAAGTTTTTCCTTGCACTTTCTTCCGTGATAAACAGATAGTCACTGATCTGATCCGTCAAAATCCGATTGATTTCTTCAGGCATATCCCGGTCGAAACTCCGCAATCCCGCTTCAACATGGGCCACCGGAATTTTATTCCTAACGCTCGTTAGTGCGCAAGCCAGAGTTGAAGTAACATCGCCAACCACCACGACAAGATCGGGTTCTTCTTTCAACAAAACTTCTTCAAAAGCCACCATCATTTGAGCTGTCATGTAACTATGACTTCCTGCCTGCACTCCTAAAAAATATTTAGGTTGCGGGAGGTCTAACTGCCGAAAAAATACGTCGCTCATGTTGACATCCTTGTGCTGTCCGGTATGGACTATAAATGCTTCGACCTCATTGCATTTTGAAAAAGCCTGTTGAATAGGAGCCACTTTCATAAAATTTGGTCTTGCCCCCACCACTTGCACAATTTTCACTTTTCTTTCTTTCATGAACTAACACTTGATTGTATCATGAATTCAGCAAAACGCCAGTCCATTTCATCATTGATGTCCAGGGAGCGGCTTGTCGGCATAATGTGAGCTGCACAATTGTCATTCAATAAAATACCTTGATCTACTAATTTCAATGTTGAAACATATACCGAACCATTTCGAACATAGATGCGCTCCATTTCATGATATGCCGTTCTTCCATTTTCTGTTTCAAAATAAGGAATTAGCTTTCCTTCCTGCAAACGTTTGAATTTTGCAGGATGTAAATGATGCGGCACCTCACAGACACTCACTGCGCAGTCAGCCCCTAAGACTTCCCGCACATCCAACGTTGCATCAATGTCAGTACCGGTTGTAAATGGGCTGGAGGGTTGAACGATAACCACCTCAGAAACCTGTATGTCTTTCGATTTCCTGAGCCATTCAATGCAGTGTTTTACATAGTCTATAGCAGGGGATTCATCAGTAGCCAAAGCAGCTGGTCGAATCAAAGTCATTACCCTTTCACTGACCAGTCTCGCTTGGTCCAATATGGCCTTTGAATCTGAACTCAAAATGATGTGATCTATCCTTTTTGACTGCATGGCCGCTTCCATTGCGCGATGCACCAGACTTTTTCCCGACAATAAGCGCATGTTTTTATTGTGCAATCGTTTGGAACCGGATCGTGCGGGTATGATGCAAATGATGTCAGCCATTCCGGAGCGCTTTGATTAATTTTTGAGCAATGAAAACTTCAGTTTTTTCAAACGATTCAGTGGTATTTCCCCCAATATGAGGTGTAATGATGATGCGGTCGGATTGTCTAAAATAACGCATTAAAACACTATTGAAATCGACATCGGGTTCTCCTTCCACCACGTCCAATGCAGCCCCTGCAATAATTCCGTTCTCCAATGCATATACCAAATCTTCTTCCTTAACCAGTCCCCCACGGGAGGTGTTGATCAAAAATGCAGATGATTTCATTTTAGAAAAAAAACTTCGGTCCACACAATGCAGGTTTCCTTTATGAAAGTCCATGTGCAAACTGACAAAATCGGATAAAGAAAGTAAGTGATCTAAGTCGGTAAAGGTCACTCCTGTGATCAGATCTTCCTTTTCCTGCAAAATATCATGCGCCACAACGTGCATTCCTAAAGCCAGACCATATTGTGCCACCATACTTCCCAGTCGACCAAAGCCTACAATCCCCAGTGTTTTTCCGTACAACTCATTTCCCTGAAACAGTTCACGTCGAAAACCCCCTTCACGCACATGATTTATTGCAGGAAATAACTTACGAGACAATGCAAACATTAATGCCAACGTATGCTCACCCGTTGCCCGGACCTTAGACAGAAACTCTCGTTCGCCTTTCAAACTGATCAGGTGTATTCCGCAACGTGCACAAGCCTCTTCATCGATGTGATCTGTTCCGGTGACCGGAGTCACTATCCAACGGCAACGTTGATCTGGTCGAAGATCCTTAGCTTCAATCCGCTGTCCTAGTCTGAACCAAAAGACATCACAGTTTTGAAAAATCTGGCCGAGTGATGGCTCATATTCCAATCCCAAAACCACCTCTCCGTGAGCTTGCAGCAGTTGCATAGCTGCAGAGGAAAATCCTTTGGATTCTGCCAGCCAAATCACCGGTTTCTTCATGATTCAATAACAAATTTGTTTGTCAAACCGCAAGTTACAACGATACAATGCATCGGCAATACGAATCCCTGCATCTCCCCGGCCGTAAATGAATTCCGGAGCGTAACGACCTGAATTCTTTTGTTTTAATATGGCCTGATGAATTTGTTCGGTATCGTGAGGGACATCCATAACATTCTTTCCCCTGGCCCTGCCTTTTTGTCGATCACCAATGTTCACCACGGGTATTCCAAGGTAAGAACATTCACGAATGCCCACGCTTGAATTGCCTACAAGACAATCACACTTCATCAACAATCGCAAAAAATCTTCAGGCTCCATGTTTTTAAAGAAATGTATGTTGGTATCACTGTGCTTTTCCCGGAATGCACGGATACCTTTTGAGGTGCCATCCGATCCTGCATCCACATTCGGCCAAAACCATAAACAGGGAATTTCCAGCTGATGAACAGCTTCCAAGGTTTTTTCAACCTGGCTTCGGGCTCCTCCATATTGTGTCGTCTCTGGGTGTTGGAGTACCACAATGAAGTGATCCAATGATATCTCACGGGCACCTACACCGCCATACTTTTTAACGGGATTGAAATTTCTGAGTTCAGGGCCCTCAGATGCAATCATCGCTGCTAAATCCAATGATGGACATCCGGTGATGATCACGTAGTCCTGATCTTCTCCCATGCGGACCACTCTGTCATAGGCATCCTGAGAGGCCACCAAATGTAAATCCGAAAGTTTAGTAATGGCGTGGCGCACTTTCTCATCGATATTCCCGGTTACCTCTCCTCCTTGTAAATGCACCAGAGGAATGTTTAAATAACTGGCTGAAATAGCCGTTGCCATGGTTTCAAAACGATCGGCAATGGTTAAAACTGCATCCGGTTTTAGGTTTTCAAAAACACTGGAGAGTTCGAGAATTCCCAATCCGGTGGTCTTAGCTTGTGCCGTAAGGTTTTCACCTTCCAATACATTAAAAACCCTTGCATTAATTTCAAAACCATCGGCTTCAATGTAACGAAATGCATTACCGTACCGATCCAGCAGTGCAGAAGCGGCAACCACTAATTGTAACTCAAGACCGGGATGGGCACGAATCGCTTCCAGAGCCGTCTTGACTCTTGCATAACTTGGACGGGCCGTAATGACTACACATATTTTGCGTTTATCGTTAGGTAACATCGTCCCAGTTTATGAATGAATTGGCTTGCAAATCTTTGTTGAGTCTTTTTCCTAACAACTGCCGATACAGTTTTGCATCAATTCCCATACCGGCCGGTTTTTTGGTTTCTAAATCTCTATACGTCAGAGAATGACCAGACTTAAGGTGTTTATTGACAGCCAATGATTTACCAAACATTATTTTCAATGTCTCCATTTCCCGTGGATCTGACTTCAAGTCATTTCCAACTTTACTCAGCTCCAGCAATTGGATAGAATGATTCAATTGGTACAATTCATCAATGGTGAGTGATGCAAGCGCATCTGGTCCAAACATTCTCCTGTCAAATACCGCATGAACTTCCAACAATTCAGCACCTTTAGCCCATGCCGCGATTCCTGCTGTCAAAGTTCCACTGTGGTCAGAATAACCCACGGGTAAATCATACCGGGATTTCATGCGTGGGATTTGTTCCAGGCCCCAATCTTCAGGTTTACATGGATAAGCCGTGGTGCATTGCATAAGACTCAGAGCGGTGTGATACTTCTTAATGCAATTTACCGCTTCATCCAACTCCTGCCACGAACTCATTCCGCTGGATAGGATGACGGGTTTATGGGTTTGGGCTATGCAGTCCAGTAACAAATGGTTGTTGATGTCGCCGGAGCCCACTTTATACCGCTTAACCTCCATCTTTTCCAGTAGGTCCACTGCTGCCAAACAAAATGGAGTGGCTAAAAATTCAAGACCTTTCTCTTCGCAGTGAGATTTGATCTCCTGCCATTGTGAAAAACTGAATTCCATACGCCTCCAATAGTCCATACGCGATGCATCCTCATATGAAAAAGGAATGCGAAATGATTCCTGCAGACTACTTTCTACTTCTGCCAGGTGCATTTGAAATTTAATGATGGGGAAACCGGTGCCGGCTACGGCATCAATATATGAATGCAAAATTCCAAGACTTCCATCGTGGGCTTGTCCGATTTCTGCAATCAATTGTAAAGCCATGATGCAAGTTATGACATGACAGCTAATGGATGGTAATCTCCAGTCAACCCAATGGGATTCATATTGCGGATGTCGTGAACGGTTTGTATGCAGTTGCGTGCTTCATTCAGGCCAAAACCACGTCCGGAAAGAATCTCTTGATATGACACCGTATGCAAATCGGTAAAGCCTTCACTAAATTCAAATTCCTCCCCATCGATTTCCAGACAACGGTATGTTTTCTTCCCCTTGTTTCTGATTTCCTCAGGGAGAGTTTGCTCGTTGATGCTTAAAAAATAGCGCACACACGCCCTCTCGTATTCCAGATAACCAGCCACACGATCGCTGGTATGAAGGTGCACGATATTGGTTTGTACCGGGCCAAACAACCATCCCAAAAGGTCATAAAAGTGAACTCCAATATTGGTCGCAATGCCTCCAGACTTACTGATATCTCCTTTCCAGCTACTGTAATACCATTTTCCCCTTGAAGTAATGTATACCAAATCAACCTGATGTTTTTTTGCCGAACGAACGTTTGTTAGTTTTTCTTTGAGCGCAATGACTTTAGGGTGCACACGCAGTTGAAGAATATTGTATACCCGATGACCTGTCTCTTGTTCCATTTCCTGAAGGGCATCAATGTTCCAGGGGTTCAACACCAGGGGTTTTTCACAGATCACATCGGCCCCTAACCGAAGCCCGAACCGGATGTGTGCATCGTGCAAGTAATTGGGTGAGCAGACACTGAGGTAATCAATGCCCGCTTGTTTGCGATGCAACTTATACAAATGGCGATCGAATCGTTCGAATTCGGTAAAGAAATCAGCCTCTGGAAAATAGGAATCCATAATTCCAACGGAGTCATTTTTATCCATTGCCGCTACCAATACGTTGCCCGTTTCCAATATGGCTTTCATGTGACGTGGGGCGATGTACCCGCCGGCTCCTATCAATGCAAATCGTTTACTCATGCAATTCGTTTAACTTGACCCTGTTCGAGCTGATACTGATGTCCAGATTCTGGACACACCGCCAAACCCGCTTGATTAAAATGCAATTTATGTCCATATTCGCTCATCCATCCGGTTTGCCTTGCTGGATTGCCCACCACCAAAGCATAATCCGGAACGTTTTTAGTCACCACAGCGCCTGCGCCAATGAATGCAAACTTTCCGATCTCATGCCCACAGACTATGGTTGCGTTTGCCCCAATGGTTGCCCCCTGTCGCACAGGTGTGGGGGCATATTGATTCCGTCGGTTGACCGCACTTCTGGGATTGGTCACATTGGTAAAAACCATAGAAGGTCCTAGAAATACATCATCTTCACAAACTACCCCGGTATAAATGGATACGTTGTTCTGGACTTTCACCTGATCGCCCAGGATCACGCCAGGAGAAATGACGACATTCTGGCCGAGGTTACAATTATTTCCAATCCGACAACCTTGCATAACATGTGAAAAATGCCAGATTTTTGTTCCTTGTCCAATCTCACAAGGTTCATCGATTACAGCCGTAGGGTGAGCAAAATATTGTTTATCCATTCTTTTTATTTCAAAAATCGTAGCACTTCATCAATGATCATATCCTGAATCTGGGGAGTCAATTCCGTATGCATGGGCAATGAGATCACTTCACGGCAAAGCATTTCGGTAACCGGAAGTTGTTCGATACCACCTGAAGATTCTCTAAATGCTTTTTGCTTGTAGAGTGGTACCGGGTAATAAATGGCATTGGGAATTCCTTTTAAATCCAGAAACTCTTTTAGTGCATCACGTTGTCCATTAGTAACCCTCAGGGTATATTGATGAAACACGTGTTTGGAGTGTTGATTCCGGAAAGGGACGATCAAATCCTGATGATGTTGGAAGGCGGCATCATAATAATCTGCTGCTTGAATTCTTGCCTGAATGTATGCATCCAAATATTGAAGTTTGATGTTCAGCACTGCGGCCTGGAGGGTGTCCAATCGGGAATTTACACCGACAACATCATGATAGTAACGGGTTGCACTTTGACCGTGGTTTGCTATCATCCGAAGGTTGTTCGCAAGCTTTTCGTCTTGGGTAAACATGGCACCTCCGTCGCCATAACATCCAAGGTTTTTGGAAGGAAAGAATGAGGTACAGCCGATGTGGCCGATCGTTCCAGCCATAGCCGTTTCTCCATTGCGAAACGAATAGTTAGAGCCTATGGCCTGGGCATTGTCTTCAACCACAAACAAATTATGGCGTTTTGCAATGGTCATGATGGATTCCATGTCAGCACATTGTCCAAAAAGATGAACGGGAACAATAGCTTTGGTACGCGGGCCTATGCTTCGCTCGATTGCAGCGACATCTACATTAAAATCGTCTGCATAAACATCTACCATTACGGGTTTTAAATGCAATAAGGCGATGACTTCTGCTGTAGCTACATAAGTAAATGCAGGAACCACCACTTCGTCTCCTGGCTTAAGTCCGAGGGCCATTAAAGCAATTTGAAGGGCATCGGTTCCATTGGCACAGGGAATCACCTGTTTTACCATGAGGTAGCGTTCAAGATTTTGCTTGAACTCAATGACTGCCGGACCTCCAATAAATTGGGCGGATTCCACGACACGCGAAATAGCCTCATCCATTTCGGGCTTGATTTTGTGGTATTGGCTGACTAAATCTACCATTTGCAATTTTATACTCATTCGCTTTTTTTTAAAATTTTTCAGTGCCTTCCCATACTGACATAATGAAAACCCAAGTCCTTCATCCGGTGATGTTCAAATACATTTCTTCCATCAAATACTGTGGCTTGCTTCATGCGCTTTTTCATTTCATTAAAATCCGGTGACCGGAAGACATTCCATTCAGTGACCAATGCCAATGCATCGACTCCCTCAAGGGCGTCGTACATGTCCTGTGCAAAATAGATTTTTTCCGCATATAGCCGAGCCACATGGCTCATGGCTTCAGGATCATAGACCCTCAGCGTAGCTCCCTCATTGAGCAATGCATCAATCATGTTCAAACTTGGAGCTTCGCGAATATCATCGGTATTGGGTTTAAAAGCTAAACCCCAAATGGCGATGGTTTTGCCATGAAGTTTGCCATGAAAATGCTGCTTAATTTTTTGCGCCAACAGTTGTTTTTGAGTTTCATTGACTTCCATGACGGCTGCCAAAATTTTAAAGGGGTAGTCATAATGTTCAGCAGTTTTATGGAGCGCCCGAACATCCTTTGGAAAACAGGAACCCCCGTAACCCACTCCGGGAAACAGAAATCGCTTACCAATCCGATTGTCAGCCCCCATTCCTTTTCGTACAAAATCCACATTGGCACCAGTCCGGTCGCATAAGTTAGCCAATTCGTTCATAAAACTGATGCGGGTAGCCAAATAGGCGTTGGCTGCATATTTGGTGAGCTCTGCGCTGCGTAAGTCCATCACATAGATTGGATTTCCCTGACGCACAAAAGGTTCATACAATTCCTCCATGCGTTGCGTCGCCCGTTCTGATTCACTGCCGATGACCACCCGGTCCGGTTTCAGGAAATCCTCCACTGCTACTCCTTCTCGCAAAAACTCAGGATTACTGACCACATCGAATAGATTTCGAGCTAATTTTTTACTCAATATCTCTTGCACTTTTTCTGCTGTTCCCACGGGTACGGTACTCTTGTTGACGAGAATGGTATAATGCTGAATGCGGTCTGCAATGTCTGAGCTGGCCTGCATGACATACCGTAAATCTGCGGATCCATCTTCACCGGGTGGGGTAGGCAAGGCGAGAAAGATCAATTCGCCGAAGGCTACCGCTTCATCCAATACAGTGCTAAAATGCAGGCGACCTTCTTTTAAATTTCTTTCAAACAAAACATCCAGTCCAGGTTCGTAGATGGGGATTTCGCCTCCTTTCAGCCGATTTATTTTTTCTTCGTCAATGTCATGGCACAAGACTTGATTGCCCGTTTCGGCAAAACATGTTCCGGTAACTAAGCCTACATAACCCGTTCCAATGATGCTGATTTTCATGCAGAATGTTTAAAGTCTCCAATAAGTAAGTCCACTGTGCGGAATTTCGTTATATAGTCCTTTGAGATCTATGAGAATCGGTTGTTCACGCATACGATCTAAAAAGGATTCGAGCGGAAGTACTTTATAGGTATCGTGAGCCACCGCCACCACTACAGCATCATAATCCATTCCGGGATTCTGACAAAGCTGGATTCCATATTCATGCTCTACCTCAATGGCATCTGCGTGTGGGTCCACCACATCCACCCCTACAGAATAACCCTTGAGTTCATCATACAAGTCGGCTACTTTTGAATTTCGGATATCAGATACATTTTCCTTAAAGGTGATACCACACAACAATACTTTACATTCACTTGGATTTTTGCCTTTTTGAATCAGGAGCTGGACCAATTTTTTAGCAATAAAAGCCGGCATCCTGTCATTGATCCTTCGTCCGCTCAAAATAACTTCCGGATCATGTCCCAATTGTTTGCTCTTATACACCAAATAATAAGGATCCACGCCAATGCAGTGTCCTCCCACCAATCCGGGCGAAAATTTTAGAAAATTCCATTTCGTCGCAGCTGCATCCAGTACCGCCCGAGTATCGATGCCCATTTTATCAAAAATAATGGCCAGTTCATTGACAAATGAGATGTTCAGATCCCGCTGGCTGTTTTCAATGACTTTTGCAGCTTCCGCCACTTTAATGCTGGGAGCCCGGTAGACTCCGGCGTGAATGATGCTGCCATAAACTTTTGCGATTTCATCCAATGCTTCTGCATCGTTACCGGAAACGATTTTCAGGATGCTTTCCAGGGGTCTGGTCTTGTCTCCCGGATTGATGCGCTCCGGCGAATACCCCAGTTTAAAATCCAAACCCAATTTCAGGCCTGAACCCTGCTCCAGCAAAGGCAAGCAATCTTCTTCCGTACAGCCCGGATAAACCGTGGATTCATATACGACGCAATCCCCTGGCTTTAAAACTTTTGCTATGGTTTTGGAAGCGCCAAGCAGAGGTTTCAGGTCAGGAACCTTATGATGGTCGACCGGGGTTGGGACCGCTACAATAAAAAAACGGGCTTTCCTCAGGTCTTCCAACTGGTGGCTGAATTGTATGTCGCAACCTTCGAAATTCTTTGCCTCTAATTCATGCGACGGGTCGATGCCCTTTTGCATCATACCAATACGACCTTCATGGATGTCAAATCCAATGACCTTCATGGATCTGGCAAATGCCAGGGCCAATGGAAGGCCAACATAACCAAGGCCAACGACGGCAAGACTTGCTTTCTTTTCTGCTAAAGCCTGGTAAAGGCTTATTTCTTTTTCTCCCACAACAACAAAGGTTTTTCTACTTTTAATATTTTCAAAAAGGTTTTGTCCTTTTTCTTCTGGAATATGATGAAACGAATTTTCCTTCCATTTAGTTTTTCCAGGCGGTTTAAATGCTTGACCAGCTCATAAGGATTGGGTCTTCCAACCAGCAAAAGGTCTAAAATTCCCGTTTCCAACCCTCTGGACAAATCTCCGGACAAATAGATGGCCTCGAGCTCGGGCAAATTACTTTCTAAGCCTTCGGTCAGTACATCCAATCCGGCTTCCCGTTTGAGTATACCTTGTAAATCATCAAAATACGGATTTCGAACGTTTGCTTTGAAATACCGCCGATTGCCCTGAAACCATGAAACCAACAGGTCTGCATTCAATAATCGGTTGAGCTCAATGCGAATGCTGTTGCTGGACTCACCCAGTTCTTCTTCCAGCCCGCGTAAATATCCCTCTTGGGCAGGATTCAGAAAAAGTTTCCGGATTATTTTGATCCGGGCCGTTGAACCAATCAAGGATTCCAGTAACATATTGAGTAATAAAATTACTCAAATATTTTATGATCATTACAAAATTTCCTGATCCAAACGATTAAACTCCCCACCACCAGGCCCATCAACAAACCGCCTACCAATGCCTTGGGCCAACTTAACTGCTTACTTTTAAGCGGCTGAATAGGCAAATCTATGGCCTGGATAAACGGAGTTTTATGCAACAACGAAAACGAAGCCACTTCTTTGTTTTTCATCGCTTCCCCATAGACCATTTGTAAAATTCTGATGTCCTGGTCCAGTAAGGTTTTGGGAACTTCTTCCGTCAGCAACCAACCACTCCGATAGTGATCTTTCAATCCCGCCAGACCATATTGTTTGTGTTCAATCAATGCTTTTAGAGAGTCCGTTTTATGGGACAGACCACGGTAGGTTTCCAATTGCTTTTCAACGGTCTGATCAATGTAGTAACGACTTAACTGATCGAAAAGCCGAAGACAAAGGACATGGGTCAAGACCTCATGGCTGCCTTTCAAATTTAAGTACATCAGATTGGTTTTATCACTGAGTCTGGTCGTCAACATACCATCAAGTGCTGAATGCACTTGTTGTAGTGCCATGTTTTCCAATCTTGAAAAGCTTTGCAGTTGGTCATGATGAAACCGAAATCCTTTAAGGGGATGCGCCGGTTGATAGAATTTACTTTCAGCCCATTTACCTTGATGTTCCAATTCGATGATCAGATAATTTGCCAGAAAGTCTTCCTGTTGGGCATCTTCCAATTTTATTTTTTCAAATAAAAGCTTTCCGGCGATCCTGCGGCTTCTCGCCAGGTCGAGTATTTTATAGAGGTTGATTTGGTCACCGGCTCCCAACAATCCACTAAACCCTCCAAGAGCGTTGGACAAGCCGGGAAAAGAGCCAGCCTCTTCGTTGAGCATAAAACTGAGTTCGGCTTCGTATACTTTTGTACTCTTCCATTTGCTCCAAATGCCAAACACTAAACCGATTAAGACCAGCCATCCCAACAAGTGCCTACTTGTCTTTAACGCATTGAGATACTCCCTCGCAGCGTTCACGAGTTCTCTTAAACTATAGGCCTGCTTCATTTCACTTTGGCCAGAGCCAGCGTCCGTCATATTGGATTATTCTTCCACAAAAATAGCACAAGTTGTTGGTAGTTTATGAATTATATATATAATAAAATAGTAGTTTATCCTGGGTAGGAATATTCCACAAGGGTTACAATTTCTGTGTGCCCCTCCAATAGCCGGACTGATTTGAAAAATCTATTTGGTCAGTATGAATTAAGGGACAAATGCCAAATCAAAGAGTAAAATCCAGTTCGGTGGTGAAGTACAGTATCCTCCGGAGAACAAGCCGTCAAAAGCTCCGTTTCTTAAACTTGGAGTGCTCCAGTTTTAGAAAGGAGGATATCATACAAACAATGCAGTAATAAATTCCTCATCTTTCTTTATATTAGGAACAGACCAAGGAGTCGTTGAACCTCCTGAAGTAGGCTAATGCATCACCCAGGCTTTACATTTACAACTTCCCGTTGAATAATTACTATCCCTATGTAACGTAAATTGAATTCCCGCATTGTTTCCAAAATAACCCCACTCTTACCTTCATTAGATGACTTTTAACTCTCAGAAAAATGTTAAAATGTAAACCAAATGAAACATTTTTAAAAATTGCAATTAACAGGATTTCAAGACTCCCCATTACCGAATTAAGCAGAATTATAATTCGTCGATACCGTTTGGTATCCCTGTTTCAGAACATTATTCCTTTATAAACTTTTCTGTTGTCTCACATTTTCCGTTTGAAAAAATATGGAGCAAATAAAATCCGGGCGGCAAAAATTCCACATTAAGTTGTTGAACAATTTCCCCAATTGTTGGAATTTGTGAGTCCAATCTCTTTCCGGCCAAATCCTGAATGATGAGCAACATTCCCGGTATGGCTGGCTTCTGTAATTGTATAGATAAAATTTGTCGCACCAGGTTTGGATATACACTTATGGATAGCCCTTCTTCGAAAAATACACTACCAACAGGTAGTTCACATAACGAATTTGACGGTTTGTCACCTACCAGGATCCAATGTTTCACATTAGCGAGAAATTCACGTTGTTCCTTCACATTTATTCCATATCTCATATTAACAGCACCAACAGTTAGATTATACGGGTTGTCCGGATTGGAAGCCCAGCCTGAGATACTTGATGAGTAATTGGAACAATCCATTGCTGAGTTAGACAAAAAGGATTTTAAGAAATTAGGATGCACATCCCGATCTCTAAATGTCCAATTGCTCAGTGATTGGTTGAATTGAGATTCATTAAACATGGATTCAAATGACATTACATTTCTAACATCCCATTTATTGATGGGTTGATTAAATTCTGAATCATAAAACATGAACTGCATATATTCAACGTTGCTTACATCCCAATCTCCAATGGGTTGATTAAATTCTGAATCATAAAACATGAACTGCATATTCGTTACATTGCCTACATTCCATTTTCCAATGTCCTGATTAAAATGACTGCGTCCTGAAAACATTCCGGACATTGAAACGACTCTGCTTACGTCCCAATTGCCTATGTCCTGATTAAAATGTGAATTATGAAACATGTTATCCATTTGTCTAACATTGCTGACATTCCATGTTGAAATAGGTTGATTAAAAGAAGAGTTTTGGAAAAGATTATCCATGTCCTCAACATTGCTGACATCCCAGTTCGCAATTGGCTGATTGAACGGTGTATTATAGAAGGCTCCTTCCATTTGGTTCACATTTCTTACATTCCACATATCAACGGGCTGATTGAATGGAGTGCTAGCAAATACATAGGCCATATTTCTGACTTGATGTACATCCCAATCACCTATATATTGATTGAATTGGGACCGGTTGAACATAAATGAAATATCCACAGTATTGCTAAGATTCCAAGAATTCAAACTCTGATTGAATGGAGTATTACTAAACATCCATGACATGCTTTTCACATGGGCCACATCCCAATTATTAATATCCTTATTAAACAAAGAATTTGCAAACATGTAGTTCATATTGGTGACATGACCCACATTCCAGTCGCCAATCTCCTGGTTAAAGGGCGTGTCTTCAAACATATGTTCCATGTTTGTGACGTTTCCGACATTCCATTCGTCTAATGGCTGATCAAAAGGAGATTTATAAAACATGTAAGACATGTTTTCTATGTATCGCACATTCCAATTATTAATATTCCGATTGAAAGCGGTAAATGCGAATGCATAAGACATATCCGATACGTTTCTCAGGTCAGGCACATCCGTTGCACTGGGGTTTAAATTGACGCAACCCAAAAAAGCATTTCTAAAACTGTACCAAACGATATTACCCCATTGCACTATATCGATCAACTTTTGAGCATCACTTGAAATGGGATCCCAAACCGGATTGTTAAAATATATTTGCGGAAAATCACCCATAATTCTTATCGTATAAATTCCCGGTTTACCAAAATCATGGATACTGTTTCCTCTAATATCAGTTTCCTCATAGATTCCATCATTATTCCAATCAACCTGGTATGAATACCCATTCCCAATCGTGGGTATCGTGATACAAGAAATACACGATGGTCCAGGGTTATCTGTTCTCCAGGTAGTGATAAATGCTTGCGGTTGAGCCCAAACCAAAGAATTCTTACAAACGGAAAATAACATTAATGCAAGGACTTCAACAATTTGCGTGTTCATTCTAATATGCGTACTTCGATTGCAAATTACATAAAGCAACATGTTCCTCAACATGACTGTAGACTTAATATTTAGATGATTGAAAAATGAAAATAATTATTGCGTAAACCATAAATAATATCAACGGCACAATTGACCGTTGATATTATTTTATGTACATTACTTATTCTTTTACAAACTTTTCAGCTCCCATGAGTTTCCCATTTTGATATGCAGATAGAATATACATACCCGGCAACAAATGATTAATGTCAATCTTTTGAATACTTTTACCTGCTGCTGCATCGGTAACTTGTAATACAGCCCCACGTACATCTGTTAGTTTAAATTGAAGTCCTGCTTTGGCCGGAAAATCAAACTCAACAAAGATTTGATCCTTTGATGGATTTGGAAAGATACCCAGTCTTTGGAATTTTTCATCATTGGTCTTAACGGTTTTCCTCAAAACGCATACTTCAACATTATCAATACCAACAGCTGTCCAGGAATCATCACTTTGATTATCAAGATTAATAACAATGTATCTAAATCCAGGTACGGTGGCAAGATTCAATTTATCCTTAACATCAAATGCAGGTGCCATTTTTCTAATTAAAACCATCTTATTCGGATCATCCGGAATTGGTTCCTTCTGAAAGCTAATTTCGACTTCAGCATCTGTTAATAAGGAATTATCAGAATAATTTGTAAGATTGAATCCGATGACAACCGAATCCACATTGCTCAAATCAATTGCCTGGTATATACCCGCTTTATTGTGTTTGTTACCAATTAACGTCAAGCTTCCATCATCCTCGTATCCTTCAATTTCTGCAATAACGAGTCCATGTCCAAAATTTGGCAATAACGACCAAGCCTTCAACCTACCTGGATTTTCTAAATGGCCTTCTGCATAGATCTCGGAAAAATCGCTGTTCACAACCAAGCCGTTTTCACAAAGATCAAGCGAATACGGCCGATTACATTGTACCTTGATAATTCTGCAAGAGCTATCCCTGCAAAGCTGTCCATTATAGATCCTGTCCACAACCATACAAATCTTGTAAGTACCATTCGCAGGAAAGGTATAGGATATTGTATTATTTCCTGTCGTTTGGCCAATGGCTTGTACTCCACTATTCGGAAATGTGACATACCATTTGACTATATCATTGTCACACAATGCTATGGGTTTAAATGTCCTTTTGCAAAAAAATCTGTTGCCTCTCAGGCTAAAGCCAGGCGAAACATTTTGATGCAAGGTATCACAATTGCAAGGACATGCTCCAAACACAAAATTTACATTGCATGTACAAAAATCCAGGCCACAGTAGCCGCCGATTAAGATCGTATAGTTTACACCCGGACTAAACAGATTCGAAGTAAGAGGGATATCAAAATGCCCGCTTATTAAATTGACAGGAACACTTGCGGTTAATATGGCAGGGCCTCCATTCAGAGGCTTAATCTGATAAAATACATTCGGATTAGAGATGCATCCATCTTTTGTACACAACATGTTTCCATGGAACAACATCGTTTGGCCTGATGGAGTACATGGCAAAGGCACAATCCTAGAGCCACAGGATACCTGCCTTACCGGATTCGGCCAATTGGAATTTACAAAAGACAGGTCCTGAAATGATTTGCAGGCGCAGGTATCACACTTGAGGACTATTGTATCTCTGACAAGATATTCTAAACAAAGTCTTGGAGTTGGTCCTGAATAATCCCATTCTTCTGCCAGATAGGAAACATAATAGGTTCCACTACCCGAATACGTATGCATCGGCATGGTGTTCGCGCCAAATGGTCCGGCAGACGACGGTGCTTCCCCCCAATTGATATTGCGTATCTGGTCGCATGGAGGTAAATTGCCAATATTCAACGTAGCTTTGCATAACTTGGGATCTACCATCAAGCTGACCAGACTCTGAATATTGCTAATAAATTTTTTGCGATCTGAACAACAGGTATCACACTTAAATATCCAACGATATTTCAGGACACAGCTGTCTTTTGCACCGGGACACAAAGTTTTGAGCGTTAGTGTGTACACTGCATTTGCAACGAAGCTGCTGGCAGGAAAAAGAAATACCGGATAATTATTGGTACTTCCCATAGATACAGTTCCCGTAGGTCCGCTTAGTGTATACACCACTTTCGTTTCTTCATCACAGGGATCCATTCTATTGTTTGCAAAACAACCAACAAAACCTGATAGGGATACATCATTAATCGGGCAGGGTAATGCACTCACATTTGCTCCTGATGAAGAGCCTTGAATGGTAATCGTTGCTCCATTTACCGACAGACTCATCGGTTGATTATCCGGAGGACAAATACAACTATCTTTTTTGCATTCTTTTAAACTGATATCGTCCAGTGCAAAATCATTACCGGGTCCTAACAGATTCAAATCTTTAATGGCAATATCGACACTTCTATTTGTTGATTTAAAGCAGTAACAATACTTCTTCCAGACACAAGGTGCCGAAGGAGCCTGAAGCGTTACCGGGACCGGAATTCCATCAATTAGTACCTTTAGCTGTGCGGGGGAAACACGGCCCAATGAAGTATACCAAAAACAAAATTGATAATCCGTGTTAGGAGCGACCGGAATGTTTTTTTGATACCAAACCTGGAGACTGGGATTCAATCCACCATTGACAACCATCATATTTCCTGAACCGGTCGTGTGGTCCCCGCAGTTAATAAATCCGGGATTCACAGCAGCCGGTAAGGAACTGATACAATATTCTGCTTCCGCATTTTGCGTACAATCGTTCGTATAGTCTGATCCGGGGATGGTCCCCACCGCATTGAAATCTCCGTTGACTATGAGTTCTGCCATGTCCAACTTATTACACTGGCAGGTATCACAAGTAATCGTGATGGTAAATGAACAACTGTTCGTATTACCGCACCAATCGGTGGCCAAATACGTCACCTGAGTAGTGCCCATGAAAATAGCACCACTCACATCGTCTCCGGGTACATAGGTGCCAAAATCAAATTTATGCTGTACATTTAAACTCGGACAATTGTCACTATAAATTGCCTTCAAACCTGTAACTTCACTTACACACCTTTTCCGGGCATTGTATTCACCCTGTATGACCTGATTTCCGGGACATGTTATAGCTGGAGGAACATTATCTGCTGTTGTAATTGTGCTTTGAGCGGTAGCGGTATTGCCATCTGCACAAGTTGCAGTGACGGTGCATGTTGAAGTGCCACAAGGTTGAACGGTAGATAAGATATTGTCATTCGTTGTACCCGGACAAGACCACTGGTACGAATAGGGGCCAGGGCCACTGGCTGTGGCTATCCAGTTAAATTCACCGCAACTATTTTGCTGAACTGCAGTAACAGAAACCGAACAAGGTGGAATTTTTGTTAAACAAATATCATCAATTGCAAAATCTCTATAGGCCCCTGAGGACAATTGTCTGATCGCCAGATAATAATTTCCCGCTAAAGTAATATTTGGAGTCCAGGAAAAATTATTGGTATACCAATTATTCATATTACCAGTAAGAATTCCTGAGGATAGAATGGGATTAACAGGAATGGAGTTTCCAAAGCCATCTATTAATCGAATATCTATTGGTATTGCTTGATCTGATGAATTATATGCAGGTGTCCATTTGAAAGAAAAACAATAGTTTGTGTTGGGTGACAAATTAACTATGGAAGCCCACAAAACTTGAGGATTGGAATTTGAATTGGAGCCATCAATGACCAAACAGTAAGGAGGTGAGGCCGCACTTGATGTGGGCCATCCTGAACAAAAGCTTGGCAAATCAGGATGAACGCCAAAAATTCCCGGAGAACAATTTTGGGTCAGACCATAGTCCCAGGTTAAACTGGAATTAAATCCAGCATAACCTGCAGAAAAATCACCATTTGCTATGAGATTATTTCCCGAACTACTATTTGGACAGCTACAAAATGTGGGCCCAAAAGTACATCCTGAAAAACTGATACAATCTACTGCAAAATCATTTCCAATTTTTTTGTCTGATAATGATCGAATACGAATTTTTATAGGAAATGTATATGCGATTGGTAAGGGTGTCCAATTTACGCTGATTTTTTTCCATGCTTGCCCTTCCACTAACGTTGTAGCAAGTGATTTTGCAAGAATATTACCCGCACCATCGACTATTTCTAATATCACTAAAGGTTTTGCCAGGTTTAAGCCTGGTCTGACAATATTCTTTAAATAAGCACAGAATGTATAATTAAGGTGCCCGGTAAGTGTAGGTTGTTGTTCCCAGACTACGGTTCCTCCGGAAAACAGACTTCCATCTACAATTAAAAAATTATCTGAAGGGTTACCGTTCTTCGCGATACAAGAAAAATTACCATTATGGGATGTAATAAGGTTTCCATTTGTTACGGCTAGCTTGCCAGGTCCATTTACAATTGTATTTCCAATATATGCCGCATTATCCCAGGAGAAACTTGCCCATCCGAAAGTGAAGTTTCCGTTGCTGGCCAATTCAGGTCCGGGTTGACTATTTGATGGACAACAACTTCGTTCAATAGGTGTAATTGGAAACGGATAGGAGATCCTGCGCTTACATTCATTTAATCCTGTGCCGCCATTCCACATTGTTGTAATTGTAAAAGCGTGAGTCTTTCCACCTACAAGTTTAAACTGTACCGGAATGAAACTGCCTTCCGGAATACTTGGACTTGGAGGAATCACTTCAAATTGATCTTTATTTATTGCGTTCACTTTCCATCCGGGAATTACGATATCCCATGATGCTATACTCCCAGAATCCACATAAATGACAATATTCTTAAAGCAATACGCTTCACCAGAAGAAACACTAAGGTAATAATAACCGGTATCCGGGCTGATATCTTCAACCTGTACCATATCCAGAAATGCGGAATCACAATTACAAGTCGTCGGACAATTCCCAAAATTCACAACAGAACTATCCGCATCTCCCTTTAATCTTAATTTATACTCTCCAGATTTTGGAAGTGAAGACTGCCATCCGCTTTGAATTCCTTCTCTACAGGTGTATGTTCCCGCTGGCAATCCAGAGAAACTAAATCTGCCTTTGTCATCCGTTTGGGTATTGGCAATCAAAATACCTAATTCATTATACAGATCAATGGGCCAGTCCGCAAGTACCGGTTGATTGGTATAAAGCTTTCCCTCACATCCGATATCCACGTACTTCACTCCAGAAATAAAACCTGCAGGTTCACAAGCTTTGATAGGTAGTATCGCTTCACAACCTTCCAATGCGCATAAATTGTCCCACAGGATAATTACATCCTGATTGGAAATTCCTGATACACAAAAATTTGCTATGTCTACCTTTCCAAAAGGAATAAATCCTACACTGGGTCTCACATTGTACTCATTGGGTCCAGCTTGATTAATCTGCCATCCGGGCTGTTGCACGAAAGAACTAAAAATGCCATCGGGCACTTTAATATTCAACTGCTGAAAACAGTTGTCAGTCATGTTTTCTGCGCTAAGCTGGTAACAGCATTTGTTGGTATTCGTAACTTTAAAAACAATTTTATCACAACCCTGTGCATGTATGTCATTCGATTCGCCACACCAAACCGACATCAAAGTAAGTAGGCATAGCCAGGCTGTCTTTCTTATCCAATCAGATGAAGGTCCTACAATTTGTGGTCGTATTTTAAGTTGTAGAATTATCTCCTTCCCTTGCATTGAGGTATTGCATCCATTAAAAGCACTCCTACAAATATTCCTGTATGGAAATTTTAGAAAATGTATCAATTTCAAACTATTGCAACGTGTAAGAAAATGAAATAAGATAACACAAAATGTTTGAAGCTGTTGCTTCAAGTGAAATCGGATCTTTTGGGAAGACTTGTCAATGTAAATTAAATCGTGCATACTCGTAATTTTAATTTGAACAGGATCAGAAAGGCGACATACCTTTCCATTACATCAAGAGATGTTGGTCAATTTCAAAAAGTAACCCCAGGCAGTAAGATTTAAAATAATTTTTTATAAAGAAATCAAGTCTTGATTAGAATCCTTCCAGTTCATCGCATCACAGGCATTGCTATGTAATGGTCTATTGGGCTCCTGGACCCCTGCTGTCAAAGGGATTGTACAGATCACTTAAGAATTATCAGAATCCCAAAAAAGTATAAACGGGTAAAATTTCTGAAAAATCCGATTACATTTGTAATCATTCAAACATATACAATTAATCGCGGGTCTAATTGATGGCTAGATTGCTGGATTTCAACTTTTTTGGTAAGCAAGAGTCGTATTCTGATTTTAAGGATATATCATATTGGCTTGGTTTATTAATGAATGAAGATTCCAAGGCCATCAAGTATTTATATAAACGGCTTATGAGTCCTGTATTAAATATGACAAGAAATCACCGGTTGAATAAAGAATGTGTTGAAGAACTCATAAACGATAGCATTGTGGTTTTTTTGCAAAAATTGAAATCCGGTCAGTTTGTATATCAAAACACGGACCCCCTTTATTATGTATTAGAAATTGCAAGGTTGAATATGAATAATTACATCAGGAGATCCATCAAATACAGCTCTGCAGAACTCACTGAAGACATGGATATTCCGGATGTGGAAAACACAGATATCGATGAAAAATGTAAACAGCTTGAGCAACTTTTGAGCAAATTAAGCCCCAATTGCGAAAAACTTATTCGCCTCAAATATCTTGCTGAGATGAAAGATGCAGAAATCATCAAAAGTAGAATCACACAGTATTCTACTGTAGATGCTTTGAAAAATCAACGAGCTAAGTGTTTTAAAAAATTACTGGAACTTGCACAAATGGGTAGTTGATTCATATGGATATGCTGAAAGATCACATAGAAGAATATATCAACGGGGAGATGTCAACCAATGACCGCCTGGCTTTTGAACAACTCCTTAAAACGGACAAAGAGTTGGCCAGTCAGGTAGAATTGGCAAAAAAGCTCAAAGAAAACCTGGACAGCCTGCGCCTCCGCACAAAAATTCATAAAATTGGCAAAGAAATAATTTCTTCTGAACAAAAACAATATCGATTCCGATTCCTGGGAATTGCGGCATCAGTTCTTGTGATTATAAGTTCCGCTATCCTCTTTTACGAAACGTATTATATCGGTACGAGCACTGACGGCAACTACAATGTCTCTAGTCCTTCAAACAATGAAACTAAAACAGATAGCTCTTCTGTCGCTCAATCAGGCAAGGTCGATACAACAGCCTGGGAAAAAGATCAAAATCAAAAAACAGCCAGCGCCTTATCTGATAAAAACCGACTATGGCTTTCTTCAAATCTCATCTTCATTGACTTGAGTATTTTACGTGAATTGGAAAATGATTCTTCTTCCGCAATCAAAAATCTAAATGAAGCCTATCAACGAATCAACCGTTCCCAATATTCTAAAGCCATTCAATCCCTTGAAAAGGTGGACCAAAAATATGATTCCGAAACCATTTCATTTTTAAAAGGAATTTGCTACTTTCAACTCAAAGATTACAAGTCCGCCAAACAATTGTTTGCTTTTGCACGCAGTAAACATCTTTACCATTTTGAAGCAGAATGGAATTACCTGCTTTGCCTCTATTTATCAGATCAAACTAATGAAGCCCATGCGGCATTAAGAAAAATCACTTCGGACACGACCCATCCGTATTATACAAAAGCCCTTGCTTTGGAAAAAAACATCCACTAAGAAACCCTATTAAAAACAGCGCTTATGAAAGTAAATTTTCTATTCCACATTGAAATTTAACACCTATTTTGATATCAGATTCGTGAATCCCTGAACCTAACTTTAATACGATGAGAATAGTATACCAAATATCAGTCATTTCAGAAATAAACGAGAACTATTCTTAATTTTCCAAATTAGGTTTACCTACCAAAAAGCATGACACAGATTAAATCCGCCTTGACTCATTTTTATCAAAAGTTGAATAAAGTGCTTTTCCAATTACATCCTTTTGTTCTACCTCTTCTTTTTCTACTTATCCCATATACAAACAGAGAGATATGGGCTCAGAATCCCGAAAGCATTATGTATGAAGACACATCCGAATTCCGAAACATATTGGATTCAGCGAAAGCTAAATTGAATCTAAAAGACTATCCCGAAGTCGTCAAAAAAATTGAACCTGTTTACAACTTCTGCAAGCAATATCCGGATTACACGGGTTCATGGCAAAGTGAATCTCTCATACTACTTGGGCGCGCACATTTTAATTTAAAAAACTTTATCGTAGTGCAGTCCCTCTTCCAGGATTTGATTTCGGCTCATTCTCAATATTTGAGGCCCCTGGATTTGACAAATGTCCATATCCTTCTGATGTATAGCTACAACGCTCTGGACAATAAGGTATTGGCAAGGGATGAAATGGAGCTAAGTATTAGAACATATTTAAGAGATGATTTTTCTTCATTGCAAAAATATGAAACGCTGGAATTGAAAACAATGATCAGCAATCTGTTGCAATTTGGAAGAATCATAAGAGATTCTTACAACGATTATGAACGTGCTATCTCCGTGTATGAAAAGACCCTCTTTCTCAATTCCCTTTGCAGGGCCGCTGAACCAAGCATTTATACTATTCTACTAACAGATATTGGTTACACCTATTTCCTGCTGCGCAAATATGACAAGGCCGATGCGTATTATCAAAATGCAATGAAATATGCACTTTCATTAGATTCCGGCTATTTAAGCACCAAGTCATATACCTATTCTTTAGTTGGCAAAAATCATTTACGGCAAAGACAATTTGAACAAGCCTTTACTTGTTTTGAGATTGCAAGCAATATTATGGTAGGCCTTGGAAAAACGAATTCAGTAGAATTTGTAAATTATTGCAACAATTTCGGGTATTATTATGACTCAATTCAGCAACCGTCCAAAGCGATCGAATATTACAATAAAGCACTGTCCTTGCTTCAATCGAACGGAAAAGGAAAATCAGAAGGTTCTGCCATTTTGCATCTCTATATTGGAAGGTCCCAACTTATGCTTGGAAAATTCAACCAGGCTATATCCTCTTTTAACGAAGATTTGGACATTCTGGAAAATCTGTTCGGAAAAAATTATTACAAACTATTTTATTCGCTTGAAGGGATGGGTGAATCCTATTACAATTGGTTTCTCGAGTCCGGTGAGGATAGTCTCCGGTTAAAAAGCCTTGCCTATTTTGAGAGAGGATTTTTACTATTGCGAAAATTTATTTCAGAATCTGAAGATGTTCAACTCAAAAAACTGATTTTATCTAAGTCTGCTGCCTTTTGCAGCAAATATCTTATTGCTTTGAATAGCAAATCCCTGCAAAACATCGATGCAAAAGCAAATTTTAACCGATCTTGGGAAGTCAGTGAATTTTTACATAATTCCCTGTTACTTCAAAATATATTAGAGACGGCTATGAGCTTTAAAAATTCAATCCTTGATAGCGCGATGCTGCAACAGGAAAAAATGAAATTGCGAATCAATGAACTGGAATATCAATGTCAGGAAACAATTCAAACCAAGCGTTTGTCCAATACGGATAGCAGCATTTTAAAACAAAAGAGCTACATCAGTTTTTTAAAGGATAGCCTTAAAATTATCCAGAATAAAACGTCATCTGAATTTACCGCTCAGGAGGGGAAAAATGTGTCGCTGGAAGCCCCATCCTTAAATGAAATACAAAATTTCCTGAATCCACGTCAAACGCTGTTGGAATACTTCACTACAGATACATTCCTGTATATTTTTCTGATAACGAATAATCGTTATGAAATTAAGACTATTCCATTAAAAGCTTCACTCAAAGTCCTGGTAAATCAATTCAACGAAGGAATTTTTTCCTACCAACTGAAATCCTTTGGCGAGAAACCGGACTACGAATCCACAATTGAAAAATATGTAAGCGCCGCAACAGAACTTTACAACTACCTCATTGCTCCTCTTGTAATGGATCTGACCCCGGAATTATACATCATCCCGGATGGCCTTCTTGGTAGTATTTCGTTCGATGCTTTGCTGCACAGCAAACCTGAAAATCCGTTAAATTTCAATACATACTCTTTCCTGATTAAGAAGTACACCATCACACATCATTTTTCTGCAGCAACCATGCTCAATATGTCAGAACAAGCACATTCGGATTCTCTTAAAAATAACATTTTGGCTTTCGCTCCCTTCTATGATAAAAATAGTACCAGCCTCAGAAAGCAGCTGATGAATCCCACTGCAGTGCGATATGGATTGTCAGAATTACCCTACTCAGGTGAAGAACTCAGCAAAATTCAAAATCACTTTAATGGAAATTCCAAACTATTTGTTGGAGAGGAAGCCAATAAAGACAATTTCCTAAAATGGGCGCCCCAATTTAAAATTATCCACCTTGCGACACATGGAAAAGCAAATTTTGAAGAGGGATCCTTTTCTTTCCTTGCATTCAAAAGTAAAGAGAAGTCCAAGGTCTTTGACTTGCTTACAGGCATTGATTTTCAGTCTATTCACTTACATACCGAACTGGTTGTTCTATCCGCATGCGAGACAGCCGTTGGTGAAGTCAATGTAGGCAATGGGGTGATTAGCTTGTCCAGTGCCATCGCGTCAAGTGGAGTAAAAAGTATACTTTCCACACTTTGGAAAGTAAATGATAAATCCACCATGGAGATCATGAATTTATTTTACCAGGAACTAAAAAAAGGGCAACCCAAAGACAAGGCAATCCAACTATCAAAACTAAAATACTTACAGCAGAGTAATGTGCACGCAAAACATCCATTTTATTGGTCTGGTTTTCAATTGTATGGAAATAATCGTAGCTTAAATTTATAGTTCCCATAAACCCATTTATACATCAATTCCATTTTATACAAAACCGATTCCTGAAATCTTTCCAATTGAAAATATCTATTCCAAATCTCATCTCCCGAAATGGTTAGTCTATTCCTTCTCCGGATACTTGAATCCATTTCAATTGATTCAATGTACAGATTTTATGAAAATAGTTATGGTCATTACAGTACACCAAAAAATATCCACCTCCACCTGCACCGCATAATTTTAAATAATAAGTTTCCGATTGAAGACCTTCCTTCCAGATATTATATACAGGATCAGGAATCAAAGGGCGAAACAATTGCATGGTTATTTGGCTGATCCATTTCCAGCATTCTTCAAAAGTTATTGTATCCCTTATGATCATTGATTGAATTATGCGTTGATTGATTTTTGACAAGTCGTCGATCTGTTCTCTAAAATCCTGATGTTGCCTCTGTTGTTGAAACCAGTTTACACCTTTGTGCGTTTGTCTGGCCTGTCCCGAATCCAGCAATGCCAAACCTGAAGGCAGCATCGAATCCAAGTCTAAATCCTTTAACAGCTCTATTTTTTCATCCCTTGCATAAACCGGAAGCTGATAAAATGAAACCAAAGGATCCAATCCTGAACTCTTCCCATGAAAAAAACTTTCCATCATTTTGAATACTTCCAGCGTTTCTCCTACACTTATCTCCGTTACTCCGTGGAGTCTAAATCGGTCCCATACCGCCGCAGTCACCGCTCCCGAACTTCCCAATCCATATCCCAAGGGTATATTTCCATCCAAATACCACGATTCTTCGATGATTGTTTTCATTTGCGAAAGGTCAACAAAATCTTTGAGTACCCCGTGCTTACTGAGATAGTCAAAGAATGCCATCAAATGTTCATCGCTACGCTGCCCTTGCTTTTTCCATTGAATAAAACTGGATTTGTATGGAATCAATAAAGCACCTGAACCATTCAAGACCGTATACTCACCGGCGATTAATATTTTCGAAGGATATATTCGCTCCATGCTCCGGCAAAGCTAAGACTTTGTCCGATCTGCTCTTTTTCAAATGCAGATTTATAAAGGGTTATGCAATAGGATTCGTTTTTTGTTTAACAAAATCCACCTCACTCTTTTAATGAATCCTCAAACTCCAAACCCTCAAAATCCTTAACTTTGCCCCGTGCAGTCAGATAGTTTGCGGGTACTGGATTTCCTGTCCCGCGATCCAAAAGCCGGACAAATCAATCGTTTGTTGGATGAGGAAGTGCAACAGGCGGTTTATATCGGGGGTCTATGTGGATCCAGGGATAGCTTTTTGATTGCTGCAAGCTATCTCCAGCAACCCCGGCATTATCTCATCCTCTGCAATGACAAAGAAGAAGCAGCTTACCTGCTGGAAGATATCAATTCCCTGACGCAAAAAAACATTGCCTACTTCCTTCCAGACTCATTTCGAAGGCCCTTACATTTTGAGGAACAGGACAATTTTCAGATTCAACAACGCATCGATTCCATTCACCGCACCACGTTTGGTTCGCCCGTCGTTCTGGTGACTTATCCTGAAGCCGTTTTTGAAAAAACACCCTCCCCACAACGTATTCACGGCTCACGACTTGAATTCGTGGTGAATGGCCGCATGGACCTCGATGCCATCCTTTCTAAACTCAACCACATTGGTTTTCAACGAGTCGATTTTGTCTATGAACCCGGACAGTTCTCCATACGGGGAGGTATTCTGGATGTATTCTCTTTTGCCAATGATCATCCTTACCGTATCGAACTTAACGATGATCTCGTAGAAAGCATCCGGACTTTTGATACAATGACCCAACTTTCTGTCCAAAACATAAGGAAATTTTCCATCATCCCGAATATTCAATCGGATGATTCTGGAAGTGCCAAAGAAAGTCTATTTGATGTATTGCCGCGAAATACCATTTTCTGGATCAAAGATCTGACCGCATGTAACACAACGCTCAACGCTTGTTTCGAAGCCGCCTTGCACCATTCCAGCAAAATGCAGCATTACGAAGAAGAAAGACAGATTGATTTGTTAAAAGGCAAGGATTTTATCCATCCCGATACTTTCATCACCGGATTGGAAAAATACAAATTGCTATTTTACCATACGCTGCCGGACTGGCGAATGAAGGTCACCCAGGTTGAAGTTGCTAGTGAAGCTCAACCTTCTTTCAATAAAAATTTTAACCTGCTCATTCAAAATCTGGAATCCTTTAACGAGAAAAATTACCAGTGTTTCCTATTGACCAGTAGTTCAGCACAGGTAGAACGGTTTTACAATATCTTCGAAGACCTCAAAACTAACGTTCGTTATTATCCAGAAGTCCTTTCATTAAAAGAAGGATTTATTGATCATGAAATGAAGATCGTATGCTACACGGATCATCAGATTTTTTCGCGTTTTCATGGTTTTAAAATTAAACAAGGCTATACTAAAGATCAAGCCCTGAGTTTAAAAATGCTGCGTGAATTGCAGCCAGGAGATTATGTTACGCATCTTGATTATGGAATTGGACGGTTTGCAGGATTGGAAAAAATGACCATCAATGGTCAACAACAGGAATCGGTGCGGCTCATTTATAAAAATGATGATATTCTGTACGTCAGCATACACTCCCTGCATAAAATATCAAAATTCGTTGGTCAGGAAGGTACTGTGCCAACCTTACATAAATTGGGCTCCGAACAATGGAAGGTCCTCAAACAGCGCACCAAACAAAAGGTTAAGGACATCGCCAAAGAACTGATAAAACTGTATGCCAAACGCAAGGCTTCCAAAGGATTTGCTTTTGCTCCTGATAATTACCTTCAAACCGAATTGGAAGCATCGTTCATGTATGAAGATACTCCCGATCAGTTTAAAGCCACCCAAGAGGTCAAAGCCGATATGGAAAAAGATTGCCCGATGGACCGCCTCATTTGTGGAGATGTGGGATTCGGAAAAACCGAAGTGGCCATTCGCGCAGCATTCAAAGCTGTTCAAGATGGAAAACAAGTTGGCATCCTCGTACCAACCACTATTCTGGCATTGCAACATTTCAGAACCTTAAAAGATCGACTCAAAGAATTTCCGGTAGATGTCAATTACATCTCACGATTCCGAACGACCAAAGAAAAAAACGCAATCATCAAACAACTTGCCGATGGAAAACTGGACATCATCATTGGCACCATCAGTCTTCTAAATTCTAAATTGAAGTTTAAAGACCTAGGTCTGCTGATCATTGACGAAGAACAAAAATTCGGCGTTGCCGCAAAAGAAAAATTACGACAACTCAAACACAATGTCGATACACTTACCCTAACGGCAACACCCATCCCCAGGACTTTGCAATTCTCTTTGATGTCTGCACGCGATCTGAGCGTCATACAAACACCACCACCCAACCGGCAACCCATTCATACAGAACGGCGTGTCTTTCACGATGAACTGATCCGCGATGCCATACTTCATGAAGTGTATCGCGGCGGACAGGTGTTTTTTGTACACAACAAAGTGAAAAGTCTGCCGGAAATCGTTGCCATGCTGCATAAACTTTGTCCGAATGTAGAAATCACAATGGCACACGGACAAATGGAAGCTGCTCAATTGGAAAAAGTACTGATTGATTTTATTGATCATAAATCAGATGTCTTGGTGTGTACCAATATCATCGAAACGGGTCTTGATATACCCAACGCAAATACCATCATCATCAACAATGCACATCAGTTTGGACTCAGCGATTTACATCAGTTGAGAGGTCGTGTAGGTCGTTCCAACCGGAAAGCATATTGCTACCTGTTTGCTCCTCCGTCTTCTGTGCTGACTATGGAGGCCAGAAAACGATTAAAAACCATCGAAGAATTTTCTGACTTGGGCAGTGGTTTCAATGTGGCCATGAGAGACCTCGACATCCGAGGTGCGGGAAATCTTTTAGGAGGAGAGCAAAGCGGTTTCATCTCTGATATTGGCTATGAGGCTTATCAGCGCATTTTAGAAGAAGCAATCTTTGAATTAAAAGAAACTGATTTTAAAGAAACTTTTGCTGATAAGGAAAGCGGGAACTATGTTAGAGATACAGTCATCGATAGTGATACGGAAATGCTGATTCCTGATCAATATGTTGCCAATATACAAGAACGCCTGCGGCTTTATCAGGCATTGGACAAAATTGAAAATGAACAAGGAATACAAAATTTTGCAGATCAATTAAAAGATCGCTTTGGTCCCCTACCCAAAGCAGTCGAAGAACTATTTGATGGTTTGCGTTTACGCTGGTTGGGAAAGGAGATCGGTTTTGAACGTGTTATACTTAAAAAGAAAAAACTTCAATGCTATTTTGTTTCCAATCCAACTTCCCCGTATTTTGAAACACCGCTTTTTCAACGGCTGATGCAGTACATTTCTTCCGAACAAAAATCGTTTACGCTTAAACAAAGTGCAACCCAACTCATCTTGTTGCGGGAGCAAGTAAACGGATTTTCTGAAGCCATTCATCATTTAAATGCGTTGGCACTGTCATGCGGAGTGAAAGAAATTTAGTTTGCCCGTAACTTATCAAGTTGATAATACTTAGTTCTATGCTTTAACCATAAGGATGACCCTCATGGATTACCCAGAAAAGTTCATTAGAAATCGTGACGAAGGAATAATGTTCAATCCATCCATTTGGGATTCAAGTAATGAAATAACTTTAAAACTTCCATTTAGAACTGAATAAATTTCAGGCAATTGAATGGATAACAATGATTATTATCTTGAATCAAGCTTTCATGGAGTAGAGCCTTGACATCCATAACACTATTCATTGCTCATTAAAATAAAAATGGATAAGTAAACTAATAGTTCTGCTTCGTATTTTTTGCATAGTACTAAAGTCTAAATCAATCCATAGGATCGGTCCGTTTTCCATTCGGTATACTAAAGGGAACTTCTAAAGTCAATACCCATACGCAAACCTGAAAGACATGAACTTTGAAAACACACCCTCAGTTCAAAAAATCTATTCATCATGAATGGGTAAATTTTGTTAAATGATTTGCTTTAAATTCTCAAATTGTCTATATTCGTATAAATTTTTTGACATGAAATCCTTTAAATACACCAACATTTTCATCTGCTTTCTTATTTTTTTTCGGGTGTTATAAACTATAATCTTGCACAATCACTTTCAGAAAAAATTCCGGAAAAAAAAATTGAGTGCTGACTTGATGATTTTTTGTCCAGAGAATAAAACGGAAGCAAGTTGTCAGACCCAGTCTGCAATTGATACAAAATTTTCCACTTGGTTATCGAGCGCCTCCTATTCTGGCGGTTGTGATGTGATGCTGAGTAATAATGGCGGAGTGGCGCCTTCCGCCTGCGGGGGTTTGTCAAAATTGACTTTTACCGCGGTCAGCACTTGTGATCCTACCGTAAGTTGTTCGGCCAGTTTTGCAGTCACAGCAGCCCCAGCGATTACCTTAACTTGTCCATCAAATAAAATAGAAGACGCGGGACAAACTCAGGACCAGATCGATGCAAAATTTAGCCAATGGATTATCAGCGCAGGATTTACCGGTGGTTGTAAACCCAAACTCTCCAACAACAATGATGGAGCTCCTCCGAATACCGGTGGATCAACCACCGTTACCTGGACAGTAACTTCTTCTTGTCAAGCCCCAACCACTTGTTCAGCATTTTTCTCTGTTCAGGAAACGACCGGAAATTTTGACGAGCAAATCTCCAAACAGGTTAATATCTCTTATGATCCAAACCTGCGGCAGGCTATCTTAGATATTTCATTGAATCAACACATTTACTGTCACCTCCGGCTCCTCAATGCCAATGCTCAGATCTTATGGCAACATTCAATTAGCACCCGTCAAGAAAAGCTGGCCATCGAATGCAGGGATTACAGGCCAGGCAAATATTTTGTCGAACTCAGTACCGACCAATGGAGGAAAGTATTGCCATTTCTTATTCCTTAATGTAAAGTATTGAAACAAGGCTGTAAATTCAAATTCTGGATAACGGTTACCTGCTGACTTATACCAAAACCGCGGGATTTAATTTTCAATGGTGCCGGGCACAAACTCCATGTTTTTCATATGAATCCTATTCATGATTTACCGGTTCTCTCTCTTGAGGTAGTCTAAATATTTTATTAAATCGGGAAAATCAACCACATGATCTATAATGGCATCACGGGTTAACCATTCATCACCCAATCTGGCATGAATTCCCGAAAAAGAAATCCCCTGTAATTCACCTTTCCGCAAGGCTTGTTGTGCATCATCAAAACGGGTATATCTGCCAAAATAATATCGGTAAGTAGAAGCATCGTCATCACGTTCAACCACTACAATTCCCTTGCTGAAGTCAATCATTGGATGATTCAATACACTAGCGGATTTACCCAATTCCAAGGTATAATAATAGGGAATATCCTTATTTACGTAACTCAATAGTGTATCCGGTTTTAGGGCCTCATTGACGACAGGCATGGTGATACTAACATACGTTAGTTTTGGATTTTCGTTCTTAATTCGTAGCTCGATGCGTTGATTGAGACGGATTCCTGCTTCCGCCCTGTTTCCGTAAAGCGCATTACGGGCAACTGGAAATGATGCTCCTGCACCAACGCAATGAATACGACGTGAATCAATGGAATGTTCAGAAAGATAATGTTTCAACTGCTCCGCCAGTTTGATCGAATAATATAAATTCAAAGGATCTTTACTGTCTTGGTAAGAATGGCCAATGATCTCAAGCTGAGCGGCTGTATCACGCTGCAAACATTCCAATAAAGTGCTGATGATTTTTTTATTCGGAGGCTCTTCCAAAAAGCGTTCATTGCGGTGATATAAAGGCTCTAGTTGAATTCGGTTGATGGGTAATGGCTGTGCTATTTTGGGTGGCTCAACAGAGGACTCTACCGCATTCTGTTCTGCGACTTTTTCAAGCACCATACCTAATGGACTTCCTTCAGGACTTTGCTCCTGTTCTCTCAAGGATTCTGTGAAATAAGCCAGATACACATCGCGCTTTCCTAAACTGAAACTTTTTCTGTCAGATGTCAAAACCGCTGCAAGTCCGTCTTGTGTTAATTTAAAATGGGTGTCATTGCCGGCGGAACTAATGGGCCAACCTACGTTCTCAGGAACCGTCCATTTTGTGGCCTCTGCTTTGAAGACAGTGCGAAATAAATCGTACCCACCCATGGACTCCAAACGGTCGGAAGAAAAATAAAGCGTACGACCATCTTTGGCGAGAAAAGGATAATTTTCATTGTATATTGAATTGACATCCGGGCCAAGATTTGCCGGTTCTGTCCAATTCCCATTACGGAGAAAAGAAATGTACAAATCATAAGCCCCATATCCTCCCGTCCGGGAACTGGCAAAAATCAAAATGGAATCCTGAAAGATTGTCAATGCCTGATCCCCTATTGAAGGCATTAACGGACCTTCAAATGGATGATAATTGATGTGTTCTGTTCCATTTCCGAAAGTATCTGTAAAAATTTTATACGGTCCTTCCTTCCATCCTCTTAAGAAAATCATGACGGAGCCATTCTGACAGAAATCCAAAACTTGTTCGTCCTGCGGACTGCTGATTTCAGTGTGTAAACGTCTGGGTTGCTGCCACAACCCTTCATTTTGTTCGCTCACATAAATATCTGCTTGCCCCTGTGACTGGTTTTCTCCAGAAACTAACGATCGTTCGTTTCGTCTGGCGCTGAAATAATATTTTCCATCAAATTGTATGCTTGGACAAACCGCAAACTCATCCTGAAAGCTGTTGATTCCCACTCCTAAAGGCTCAAGAATGGCTGCAGGATCTTTACGGATCAGTTGATGACCGGAATAACATCGCATTAATTCGTTTCTAATCCACTGTGCTCTTGCTTCTGTACGCGTTAGGCTTTTCAACGCTTTTTTGTAAGTTTTTAGGGCTTCATAAAACTGATGATTCTGGTGGTAGCAACGCGCTAAATACCATTGGAGTTCCTTATAATCCGGATCGAGTTGATTCAATCGTTCAAAACATTTGATCGCTTCTGTAAGTCGGTTAACTTCCCAATGGGATATACCTGCTTTGTACAACCATTCTTTATCATTAGAATAGGTTCCCCAGGCGGCTTCAAAATTTACTGAGGCTTGTAGATAATTTTCCCGATGATAATTTCTTTGAGCCGCTTTAAACTCTTTTCTTAGCTCCTGTGCGGAGAGATTAATCCCAATACCCAAACAAAAAACAAAGATTGGGCTTATCCGGTATAAAATCCGAATAACAGGGCGTGCCATCAAATTTGCCGGTTCAAATCAAACTGTTCTAAATAATCTCCTACTCTTCGCAAAAAAGAACCTCCTAACCCACCATCCACCACCCGGTGATCGTATGAAAGAGAAAGATACATCATGTGGCGAATGGCAATGACATCCCCTAACTCTGTTTCAATCACAGCGGGCTTCTTCTTAATGATGCCTGTGGCTAAAATGGCGACTTGTGGCTGATTGATGATCGGCGTACCCATAATATTGCCAAATGTCCCAACATTGGTCAAGGTAAAGGTTCCGTCCTGAATTTCTTCAGGTTTTAGTTTGTTAGCTCGGGCACGCTCGGCCAAATCATTGACAGCAAAACATAACCCTGAAAGGTTAAGCCGGTCAGCGTTTTTGATGACGGGTACTATAAGGTTACCGGAAGGCAATGCAGCCGCCATGCCCACATTGATGTCAAGTTTTCGGATGATTTGTGTACCCTGGACAGAAACATTCACCATTGGATAATCTTTAATCGCCCGACTGATGGCTTCGATAAACATTGGCGTAAAAGTGAGCTTTTGCCCATAGGCTTTTAGGAATTTATCTTTTACCTTTTCTCGCCATTTTACCATTGAAGTCACATCGACTTCGACATAAGACGTTACATGAGGGGATGTTTGCTTACTCATCACCATGTGATCGGCAATGAGCTTGCGCATTCTGTCCATTTCGATAATCTCTATATTGGCTCCACTATAATTTGTGATTGGAGGTTTGACTTCCGGAACATTGGGTGATGTAATTACTTGAGAAGCGATTGCCGGAACTGTGGATGACTTTGTGGATAAATAGGCCAAAATATCGCGTTTGGTTATGCGGCCATCCAGCCCAGATCCTTGAATGGATTGAACTTGTTCTAAACTGAGATTTTCTTTCTGGGCAATGGAACGAACCAGCGGCGAAAGGAATTTACCATCAATCGCCAATGCATGCATTGCAGGGTTGTCCACTGGTTTTGATGGTGCAACTGTTTTAGGTAGATCGGACGCAGCCTTGGGTGATGGGGTATCTTTTGGTCCGTCGGTCACAGCATCCTCGCTGGTTTCAATATAAGCCAGGACTTTTCCAATGGGCACCACATCATTCACATTATAAAGTAACTGAACCAGACGACCTTTAAAGGGTGAAGGCACTTCACTGTCCACTTTATCGGTAGCAACCTCCAATACGGTCTCATCTTGCTCCACCCAATCTCCTTCCTTTTTCAACCACTTCAGTACAGTGGCTTCCATGATGCTTTCTCCCATTTTGGGCAGAATTAACTCCTGTCTGGCCATATCCATAAATTTAGGCAAATGTAGTGAATTTGCCTGCATCTCCGAAGGTACACCGATCACCCTTGATGGATCAATAACGTCGAACCTTATCCTATCTGCACAATGATCTTGAAATTAGTTACCTGCAATACACTGAATCCGCATATTTTATCATTCCGAATGGTTCCTCAAATATTCCCATAACAGAAGAAGGGCATATACTACTCCGGCTTCAGTATTTCGCTTTCTGTCAGAAGAAAATTGGAATTTCCGGCAAATTACTTTTTCTTCATTGCCACAGGCCAGCCAAACTGTACCCACCGGGAGTTGGGGATCTTCAGCTGTGGGTCCTGCAGCCCCTGTACTGGCGATTGCAACGTCCGTGCCAAACAAGCGACAAGCACCGCGAACCATGGAACCAACACAATATTCACTGACCACCCCTTCCTGCATTAGTCGTTCAGGGTCAATGCCCAGTTCTTTAATCTTAATTTCAGGATGGTAAGCCGTAATTCCTCCTCTAAAATAACGTGAGGCCCCTGGAATGGAAGCAATGCGGCTTGAAATCAACCCAGCCGTAAAACTTTCAGCGGTAGAAATTGACTTCCCCTGGAGGACGAGCAAATTTCCAATGGCACTTTCCAGACTTTCATCTTCAAATCCAATGGTCTCTCCAGACAATTCGCCGGAAATTATTGACAAATAATGTTCCCAAAGTTGCCGGGCCTCCGGGGCTACAGCCAAATCAGTGGTTAACCGCAACCTCACCTGCCCAATGGATGGAAGATAAGCCAGTCTGATGTACGAAGGCATGTCTTGAAGAAGCGGTTCTATGCGACGCGCTATTTGGGTTTCTCCCAGCCCTCCAACCAATAAACTTTTGTGAACCAATTGTGATTGCCCCACTTGCTTTTCCAACTCAGGCAAAACATGGTGTGTCATTATGTATTCCAGTTCATATGGAACTCCCGGCATACTAACGAACGTTTGTTCGTTCCGGTGAACCATAATACCACAAGCGGTTCCAAGTTCGTTATCCAGCAATTTCGAAAATTCCGGTACATAGCATTGATTGAGTTGAATTTCATCCAGGATTCTGTTTCTCCTTTGGAGTATTCGTTGAACGTGTTGTTTAGCCTCTTCACTAAAAACCAACCTTCTGTTTAAATAGGCGGCCAATGCTGTTTTTGTAATGTCATCCTTTGTGGGTCCCAAACCACCTGACATGATGATAATCTTTGAATCACTCATAGTCAAATATTCCAGCCCCCTCAAGATTTCTTCTTGCGTATCTCCAACGGTCACCTTCAGATTGACTTGCAAGCCTATGGTAAACAGTTGCTTAGCCACCATGGTTGAATTGGTATCGGTAACCTGTCCCAGCAGAATTTCATCACCAATAATCAGTAAACCTATTTTCATATTCAATAAGGAAAATAATTTTTATCCAAATTCAATCTGAGTCCAAATTCTAACCAGTAATTATTTTTTTTCAAGGACTTCTGTATTGAATTTCTTCCACCTAATTCGGCATACAGAAAAGTGTTGTAGAAAAATTTGTATTGCACAATCATACTTCCTGTGAATACTTTTGACTTCAGTCCTTGAAAGAGGTTAATGTTTTCATCACCAATTCTCGAATCATAATCTTTGAGTATGTTCCCCCCATAATTCAAGTCCCCTTCATCTAATCCTTTTATGGCATAAGAGATGAAACCTTTGAAATGAAATTTGTTTGAAGGAGTCCAATCCGCTTTAATTAACCATTCCGAAAAATTTGCTCCCAATGGGTGAGCGAGAGCCTGATGATAATGGCTGTAGTTTGCAACACTGTCTCGAAATGTATAGGTATAAGGTCTTACAACATTCCACTCCGCCTGGAGGTGGAGATTTGAAACTCCAAATGCACGATGATAATTCATTCCCAACTGCACTCCAAATTTGTTACCCCACCATCCACTGAATTGTACAAATTCTTTAATAACCAATTCATCGAATAAGCATTGTCCATAGACATTTAAGTATGAATTAATCAAATACTTTGATTGGAATCCGAGGAAAGCATTATCCGGGCTGCCCAGCGCTTGTTCAACAAACCGGTATAAGATCACCGGATTAAGGTATTGAAATTCAAAGTGATTCTCACGTGCAAACACTACCGATTCAAATAGGCCCAAATTCCAGCGTTTCGAGAGATTAAAGCTCAAAACATGGGAGGCCATATACTTTTTACCCAACAAATGGTTTCCTTGTTTTTCCAAAGTCCCTGCGCTCAACTCACTAAAAATACTTTGATATCGGATTTTCCAAAATTCAGCTTGCAATTTCAAAAAAAATTGGGGTGGTGCGAATTCAGATAAAAACAAACTGCGCATACCAAATCCAATAAAATGTTTTCCGTGTCCCAAGGATAGGTTTACATGACGGCTAATATCGTATGAAAGTCCGCCTTCTGCCAGGAGATAATCATATGCGCGTTTAAAAGATAAAATCTTCCCTGAATACGCCTTGTACAAAGCAGCTCCAGGCAATGCAGCATACAGTTGTTCGTATTCGTATACATGATGCAAGATGGCTTGTTGTGTTTCCAATAAAGTAAAGCTCGCTGCAAGTTTTCGATCTAAGGTCAATTGTAAATTAAATCCACGTTGGTTTAAGTACAAAGCACTGGGAGCGCTTTTTTGATATCCTCCACTTAGCTGAATCAGGGGATCAATGGTCAGGGAAAATTCATTCCGGTACAAACTATAAAAATGTTGTCCATCCTGGTAAAAATATTTCCAAAGTGGTCTTGGTTCAGTCCAATGAGCGGGCCGGTTGACGGTATCCATCATAAAAACATCCGCATGATAGCAGCTTAACATTTCAAAATCTTTTGACCCTTGTGTCAAATCCTGCATACGAATCCAGGCGGAGGTTACGGAATGTTTACGATAGGGTCTGACACCCATGTGAAAATCCAATAAACTTTTTGAAGCAGCTTCAACCTCGTCAAGCTTTAGTAATTCATCCTGGCTGGGATGGTAATATACAGATTGTGCACTGAGTAAATGGGAACTTAGGAAAGACATCCAAATAAAAGTCAAGTGAAGGCCTTTGACTGGGTTGTTAAAAATCCAGAAAATATGGAAATCGTTCAACAGACTTTGAGTTTGTACAAAGATAGAATTTTATCCTTGCCAGGGATGGATTTCAACCTCACTTCTGCTGTTGTACTTACCCCATGGGAGATTGATAATCAAGCGACAAAAAAATATTTTCCATTTTAAAAATCCAAAAATACCGGCTTGCCGTAATTAAGCTAAAAATGAATATGAAAAAGTTTTACATGATTTTGATTGCAATTGCTGAGTTTGTTAATTTGGTTTCCGGACAGGAATCCAAAGCCAAACAAATTGTCATGGATTATTTCACCAGGGTTGATGCAGGTAAAATCGAAGAAGTCGGACAGTTGCTACATGACCAATTGTCGGTCATGGCACCTTTCTCTCCGACTGCATTGGACAAAGCTGCCTGGAAACAAGTAGGTCTTGGCTTTGGCCAAGCTTTTCCGGACATGAAACATGAGATCGTGGATTGGTTTGCCAACGGCGATAAAGTGGCTGTAAGAGGTTACTTTAAGGGAACAAACAAAGGCCCCATGATGGGAATGCCGGCCACCGGTAATTGGGTATCCACGGGTTTCAACACGCTCTTTACACTGGATGGTCATGGCAAGATTAAAGCCATATATGTGCAATTTGACCAGAAGGATTTTGAAGCTCAGTTGATGAAAGGCATTATGCCTGGTTCGGATTTGAAAATGAAAATCCTGGATATGATGAAGGCCGCTGACGCTGGTGATGCGGAAAAATTTGGCAGTTATTGGGCATTGGATTCAAAAAATTATTTCGGTGGACAAGAGGGAAATCTTGAAGAAATGAAAAAGCGCATTTTAGGTTTCAAAATGGCATTCCCGGATGCATGGCGTAATGTCAAAGAAATTACCGTTTCCGGAAATAAAGTTTTTATCAATGGAGAATTCACGGGAACCAATGACGGAATGTTTATGGGTAAGCCGGCCACACATCGTAAAGTGAAACTCAGTCATCTGGGTGAATACCATTTTAATGCTGATGGTAAAATCACAATGGGGCGGGTTGAAGCGGACTATGGAAATTTGATGAGTCAGTTATACAATTAAAAATAGCTGACATTTAAGTCAGGATTAATAAATATCCTTTTGCTTTGTTCCACTATGAAAATACATTTCGAGTAATTTTATCAATATTTTCTTGCACTGTGAAATGTGCGCATTGCTTAATTGTAAAAAATAATTTTTCAGCACATCTATTTTCCAAGACTTATTTGATAAAAAACTTCCAGGATTTCCTGTTTCAACTAAAGAATAAAAAAAAGCGATGCAAATAAATGCATCGCTTTTTTATTATAAATTTATGAAGCTAGTTCTATCGCTGAACTACCAATTGCGTGGTTTTGCGATTCACTCCATCATCTACGTGAATGATGTAAGCACCATCTTTGAGTCCCAATTTGAGTAAGTCCAGTTCAGGGTTGTTTTCCTCTTTAGACACCTGAACACTAAAAATGAGCTTCCCGCGTAAATCCATCATGGTGATTTTCTTTGCTAATGCATCAAAACCATGTAAGTTGATCTCCACAAATTCACGCGCTGGATTCGGTATCAGCTGAATTGCTAAATGATTACCACCTGCTTCCTCCTGATGAAATTTTAAGAGCTCAATGTTATTGAAGTTCGAGGTAACCTCTGTAGATTTCTTTAGTGCGCCTGATGGTAATGTATGAAACCATCCATTTACATTGATCGAGTTTGCTATACCGCATTTGGTTCTAATTTGATAATTAAAGAAACTATTATCATTCAAACCGGTGAACAAATGTTCCAATGAAGGATCCCCACTATAATCACTCCAGGATCCCCAACTACCCCAAACTCCTGGAGAAATTTCCATACGCAGCCTTAACTGATAATTGGTTCCGCAAGTGCCAGCTTTCCATTTAATTTTAGCTGAATTTGAAGTTGTATCCAAGTGGTAGACCTGGATAGCCTGGCCACAAGAATAAGGATTAATGGTTACTTTTTGGATACACGTTCCTTTGTTTCCTTTTTTGTCAGTAGCCGTCCACTTTACATTTGTGATGCCTAAAGGATAACTTGCTGGTGCATTGTTCACAATAGAGGTAATGACAATGCAATTATCTGTTGCGGTTGCTGTTCCCAAAGAGATACTGCCGCTTGGTACGGGACCACAGTTGCCACTAGGGGTAGTATAAGTGATATTAGCAGGGCAAGTTACAACTGGTAGAACAGGATCTATGTATTCTGGTAAATTCGGATCCGTACTTACAAAACCAGGATCTAAACCATCTACCAAACCGTCACAGTCGTCATCTATACCATTGCAAATTTCCTGAGCGCAGGGTTTTACGGTATTATCATTGTCAGCGCAATCTCCATAGTTAGCTGAAAAGCCATCGCCGTCTGCATCCGTTGTAAGACAGGTGTTGAAAGGTACAAATCCTACGGCATCAACAAAGTTCCCAACAGTGCCTCCTGTTACACCTCTTACACGAATTCTAGTGACCGTTTGCCCTGTTGGGACTTGATAGGTTCCACTGAATAAGGCCCAGGCTGCCGACGAAGTAGTCATCGTAGCCAAGGTAACATAAGGTCCACCAGGAGGGCCAACCTCAAACACTGCTGTTTGTGTACCTAATCTCCCTCTGTGTGCAATTTGCCAATAATACAAAGTACCATTGCAGGTGTTAATATCTTGATGAATAGTGCTTGGAAAATTAGAATTTATTTCAATATAATTCGAAAGATGATAAGCTGGAACCCCTTCGTTTCCTGTTCCCCAAATTTCAAAATTAGAATCATTGGTGGTCCAGCCATTAACTGCCGACACAAAAGCTATGGTACCGGGCGCAGCACAGGTTAATTCAAAACTACCATTTTTGGAGCCGTTCAAAGCACAATCGCAATCGACCACTTCGTAGACTGAATTGGTAATTCTATCAACAAAATACAAATGATTGCCTGGACCACTGGATGCTTTCCCTGCATAGATATCAGTTATCCCACTTCCTCCAGTAATATAATCTGTACTTGGTCCACCACTCCCCCCCGTGTAAATAATTTCAGTATTACCGGTGCCTCCGTTGTTTATTGTAGTAAATACATCTCCAGTAGCAGGATCAACAGTACCTAAAGAGTACTGACAACCCGACATGATGCTAAAAATATTTGTTGTGCCTGTCCAAGCTAAAGTTGGATAAGGCGTACCGTCCACATGGCCTGCGGTGCTGATCGCATAGTTATTCTGACTTCCGCAATCAGAATAAACGACATAATCACCATTGGGTAAGATTCCAAATCCATCTCCATGATTGCCATTTGGAACTGAAGCAGTTACATGTCCGAGCACGAGTGGCGCATCCGGAAGCGGTTTTGCCCAGATAAAATCAAACATGCTCTCATAACCTACAATAAGCCTGTCTGCTGCATCAAAATTCAGACTCATTCTGAATGATCCTAAAGTCAAGGGTCCACTAAACATGCTTATAGCTCCGGTTCCTGGGTTAATGGCATAAACGCGATTGTCACCGCCTGCGCCACCACCACCAATGTTTAAGACATATATTTTATTATCTGCTGGTCTCCAGGCCATTTTTACAGCTTGATAGTATCCAATCGAATAACTTCCAACAAGAGTGACCACACCTGCAGGTGTAATTTTGTATAAATTAAATCCTGTACCTATGAAGGACAAAGTGCTGGCGACATAAACGTCCGCTGTATTGGGATCCACCACGATCCCAAATAAAGTGCGACCCGCCAACAATCCGCCAGTAGCTACAGTCCTAACCTTTTTTCCCGGAGGGCCTACAGGTTGGCTAATTAAATCTGCAACGGATGTGAACAATATGAGAAAAATAATTCCTTTAAAGAGATTTTTCATAATGGATGGAGATTTTGAATTAAAAAGATACAGCCACATAAATTTTGTCAGGGTCTATGTCGACCGGTAGATCAATCATAAGATTTGTATTTAGAAGATTTTGACAATCGCCTTGCGTTTCCTGATTCGCCAATAAGGTTAAATCCAGGTTTCTAGAGATTCTGTCTCCTTTTCTATTGTCATAAATATCAACCCTAAAAATAGCTTTTTGACTGATATTCGTTTTATTGACCAGTCTTAATCCTAGTCTCTTAATTTCTTCGCAAGCAAGTACATTATAAGAAATTTGAAAATTAGGATTACTGGTGTGCAATGTTTCCCAATTCTTGAGCACATTTCCATTGGGGTTTGATATTTGTGCAATAGCATGGTTTTGGAAACCCGTTAAAACCATTAAGACAAATACACCACCGGTAAAATTAAGTGTTCCTTTGTCCTTTTTCTTGAGGAGTTGAATTATCATTCGAGGTATAATTCTAGTCAATACAAGTTTCATTCATCATAAATTTTATAGTTAAACAATAACAATTAAATAATTAACAATTAAAGCATTGCGCCGATCGATCAACCCCTAAACCGCACAAACTTGACAGATTATCTATATCAGCTATCGGCAAAATCAAAAAGCTTGTGAAGATAAAATATTTCCAAGAATATTATTAATTCAATTAATGATTTATTTGAAACCAGGTTGATATAATATTATTCTCTCTCTCATTTCAGTGAAAAGGATAGGTTTATCTCATATTATTCTAAATCTTAGTTCGCAAAATAGCCAATATTTGTATCACACTCTTAGACATTTCCATTCAACTTAACTATCTCAATCATTACACAAAAAAAAAAACCGGTGGAATGATTCACACCGGTTTTTTATAAACTGAATTTTTTTCTGATCAATTATCGTTGAACCCCCACCTGAATGGTTTTGCGATTCACACCATCATCTACGTGAATGATGTAAGCACCATTGGCGAGATTCAAGCGAATCAAATCCATCTCCAATTCATTTTCATTGGCGGGAACCTGTATTCTGAAAACTTGTTTACCCAACAGATCCATCATGCTCAAGGTTTTGTTGGCTTTATCAAATCCATCTAAAACGATATTCACAAAATCTTTTGCCGGATTGGGAATCGTTTTGATGCTAACGTTCGTTAGTTCTCCATTGCCTGTAGGTAAAGATTGATAATTCTCCAATTTATGGGAGCCGTATACAATATCATCCTCTGCCTTTCTTAGAGCTCCGCCATCCAAGGTATGGAACCAGCCGTTGACTACGGTTGAATTGGTTGGACTTCCACATTTTGAACGGATCTGATAATTATAATAGCTGTTATCATTTAAACTTGAAAACAGATGCTCAAGATTTACACCACCATTATAATTTGTCCAACTACTCCAACTGCCCCACATCCCCGGAGATAATTCAACCCGGATTCTCAATTGATAATCCGTATTGCATGTACCAACCTTCCATTTGATTTTTGCAGAGGATGTTGTGGTGTCCGTATGGTATACTTGTACCGGTACACCACAAGAATAAGGCACTATGGTAACTTTTTGATTACAGGTTCCTTTGTTTCCTTTTTTATCGGTTGCTGTCCATTTAACCGTTGTATTCCCCAAAGGATAATTAGATGGTGCATTATTGGTTAATGAAATAATGACAATACAATTATCCATTGCAGTCGCTGTTCCTAAAGATATTGAAGAAGACGATATGGGTCCACAATTTCCATTCGGTGTTATGTAATTAACGTCTGCCGGACAGGTAACGGTGGGTAGTACTACATCATAATAAGATGGGTCATTTGGATCCGTAGAAATAAAATTGTTATCTATTCCATCAATCATTCCATCGCAATCATCGTCTATTGCATTACAAATTTCAGTAGCACATGGTTTGACATTTGAATTATTATCATTACAATCACCAAAAGCGGGTGAGAATCCATCACCATCCACATCCATATTCAGGCAACTTATACTTGGCACAAAGCCAACCGCATCAACAAAATTACCCACACTGCCTCCATTAACTCCCCTTATCCTTATTCGCGTTGTAGTTTGACCAGAAGGGATTACATAATTTCCACTATATAATTGCCAGTTCGTACCGTCGGTCATGGTCGCTAAAGTGACATAAGGGCCACCTACAGGGCCTACCTCATAAACGGCGGTTTGTGTTCCTAATCTCCCCCGATGTGCTGCTTGCCAATAATAGTTTACCCCTGGACAAGTGGATATATCCTGATGGATCGTACTCGGAAAATTAGCATTGATTTCAATAAAATTTGACAGGTGGTAAGCTGGTACTCCCTCTCTTCCATTTCCCCATATTTCAAAAGCATCATTGCTGGTCCATCCATAGAATGTAGATGAAAAAATTATGCCATTGTTTGCTGCACAACTGGTTTCAAAACTGCCGTTTTGAGATCCATCTGAACAGGGACATGCAATGGTATAAGTAATTTTAACTAGTCCATTTCCTGATTGAACACCTTGCATGTGGATAATGTTGGTAGCACCTGCAATAGTAAAACTGCTTCCACCACCACCGCCACCTCCAACCCAGATGCCACAGCAACCAGTTGCACCGGCTGCACCAGTTGTTGATCCACCATTTCCACCAGCTGCTCCTGTATTTGAGCCAGCTTGATTATTGGCGGGTGCTGTTCCACCAGCTCCTCCTGTACCAAGGCTACCATCCACTCCGTTACCGCCACCAAACGAACCAACGCCGCCAATACCACCCGCACTTGATGTACCTCCTCCACCTCCTGTGCCATCGTAACCTCCGCCGCCGCCTCCACCAAACCAGCCTGCCCCAGCCCCTCCTCCGCTTCCGGGACCGCAAGTTACGTTTCTATTACCTCCTGCACCGCCACCTCCGCCAGCCACTGCTAGGACATGTGTGGCATCAAATAAATAAGGAGATCTGCGTATATCGCTCATTCCTCCACCTCCACCACCTGCAGAGGCAGGACAATCTGCAACGCCTGCATTACCGCCACCATTATAACCTCCTAGGTTTGATGAACCATCGCCACCTCCCACATTTATCTGTAAGACTTCACCTGGAATAACCGGAATGGTAGCTGTTACTTTTCCCCCTTTTCCAGGAACTCCACCATTTTGAACGTTATATTTTCCAGCAGCGCCTATGACTTCGACATCTATAGAGAAAACACCACCTGGTACGATCCAAAATTGATTCCCACCAGTAAAATTAAAAGTCTCAGTGGTTTGCGCATTCAGAAGGGTTGCACAAATAAATGAAAGGAAGCAAAAAAACTTGCTTATTTTAATGATAATGCTCATAAAATTGGTTTGGTTAATTAATTTGTTGACAAACGTAATGATTTTAAATAACTTAAACAAAACATTTCTCAATTATCCAAAGACAATTTACCATTTCATAGTGTCTAAAGTGTCCTCAGTAAATTCTAAAACTGATGATTTCCTAATTGAAAAAACGATAAATTTTTATAATAATGTAAAAGATAACCGGTTTAAAGTCATCATTACTTGAAATAATATTCAACTACAAAAGTTGTATGGTAAAGCTATACTCTCTATAAAAAAAACGGTACTGTGGTATGCACCGTTTTCCAATTTAATTATACTTTTTTATATTTAACGCTGAACCACCAACTGTACGGTTTTGCGATTTACGCCGTCATCTACGTGAATGATGTAAGCACCATTGGCAAGATTCAACCGCAACAAGTCTAATTCAAGATCATTTTCATTGGCAGGAACCTGTATTCTGAAAACTTGCTTACCCAACAGATCCATCATGCTCAAGGTTTTGTTGGCTTTATCAAAACCACCTAAAACGATATTCACAAAATCTTTAGCCGGATTGGGAATCGTTTTGATGCTAACGTTCGTTAGTTCTACATTGCTTGTAGGTGATGATTGATAATTTTCCAATTTTTGGAAGCCATATACAATATCATCCTCTGCCTTTCTAAGAGCTCCGCCATCCAAGGTATGGAACCAGCCGTTGACATTGATCGAGTTTGACGCTGATCCACATTTTGAACGGATTTGATAATGGTAATAGGTATCCGAAGTTAATCCGGTATATGAATGTTCGTTACCAGGCCCTGATTTATTCACCCAGGAAGACCAGCTTGACCAAACTCCGGGTGATATTTCGTATCTGATTCTGAGTTGGTACCCTGTATTGCAGGGAGTACCGGCTTTCCATTTAATCTTCGCTGAACTGGTTGTTGTGTCAATATGATAAACCTGAATAGGTTGTCCACAGCTGCCAGCTACCAAAGTTACTTTAAGGTTACAGGTTGAAGTTGTGCCATTGTTATCTGTGGATTTAAAACCTATGGTAGTTACTCCAAGTGGAAACACAGCATTTTGAGCAAGTCCAGAAGTCCGTTCGATTTTCGCTCCTTCCATTTCGAGAATAGCATATCGGCTAGCCGTGGCCAATAAATCATTAAAACATCCTCCAATCTCCATTTCAAGATAATTCTCAGCGGTGCCACCATTGGGTTCACCTCCACACCAATTGGTATAACTGAACGTTTCACAATTATTCCATTTCCATGTACCTTCAACATCGGCATCATTTCCCCCAATCCAGGCAAATCCTGCTCCACTCGATGAGATGGCCGTGTTCTCTCCTGACGATGTAATCGAAGCCAGATGGCCACCTGCAGCAATGGCATTGTTGAATGCGGAATTATAATTGCTCAACGCATTTTGTTGGTAATAATAGCTATTTCCAAATTTGGTTTTATAAGTGTATCCAGCAGGTGTATTTGGCGCACAATTATCCGAAACGGTTGGATAAGGGTAACAGACCGCCGCTGAACATTCTCCTGGAACCGTGACGACGGTCATGTCCGGCGGACAAATGATGGAAGGAGCTGGATCATTTACCGTTACATTAAATGTACAAGTGGTTGTATAACAAGTATTGCTTACCGTTGCCGTTACACTGTTGACTCCTGAATCTGCAGGCCCAAATGAAGTCTTGGATAATGTGATGGTGGGGCTGCCACAAGCATTTATCATGGTAAGTGTAGCTTTCATGACATCTGTCAAAGTTGCATATTTCCAGCTATACCCACCGGAAATGCCATTGGGAGGATCTAAATAAGTTTGCATCCCAATGATGACATGGCCATCTGGAACCAATTGCAGCGCCTTTAAACCGCCACCAAATCCACCAACCCCTGACAGGGTTGTATTTGTGGCATTAGGCAGTCCAGCTAAAATATCGATGATGGCTTTTGATCTCCCGGTAATGCGGTCAATGGCACATCCCATTCTGTTTTGAAATCCAACCAGCGCGTGCCCTGGGGCAGCAAATTCTGATACATCGGTCGTTGATCCGGATGCTGTTCCATTATAACATGTCCAAACTTCGTTAGTTCCAAAATTGCCATCCGGCATTACTTCCCGACAACGCAATCTGAATTTGCTGATTACACCGGAACCCCATCCGTTTCCGTAATCCGCCTGATATCCTGTAACAACATATCCGGTTGGGCAATTACAAACCACATCTGTGGCTGCGGCTACGTTGGTACAAGGAAAACCTACTCCTTTCAATTGAGCAGGCAACATTTGTGGTGTCGGGCCCAATCCATTTATGGTCACGTTTCCTGAACATAAATTAGTGATCGTAACATCTCGGCAGCTAACGTTAGAAATGCAACATTCCACATACTGAATGATAATTTGCCCATCTCCACTTTGGACTCCTGCAATGGTCGATCCTCCAAAATAAGAACCTACGTAACTGGATCCACCTCCTCCTCCGCAACCAGATCCTCCTCCATACCATCCGCCACCACCTCCGGCGCAGGTTCCATATCCGGCATCGCCACCGAAACCAAATGAACCGGAATTACAAACCCCCGAATTGTACATAAATCCATCTCCGCCTGCAATTTGTGTACCCCCTTGGCCTGGTTGATTTGTTCCCCCGGGGGCTCCGTTAAATCCACCCGCGTTACCTCCAGGAAAATAACTTTGTTCACATGCTCCTCCACCGCCACCCGCAACAATTTTTCTATCGGTTAAATTAGTTCCTCCAATTCTTACATCGGATGCTCCACCGCCTCCGCCCCTTGGGCCTCCTCGCGCATGTCCGCCACCATTAAAACCGCCACATGCCAAATCGTAATTGGGGTTGTTACAACCCTGTCCGCCGACATAGAGATGCAATATTTGTCCGGGAGTCACCGCAAGGTAAGCATTTGAATATCCTCCCTTTCCGCCGATTCCAACAACATCAGCTCCCTGAGCCCCCCAAGCTTGAACTCGAACGCAATACACATTGGCCGGAACCGTCCAGCTTTGTGACGATCCTGTATAAGCAAAGGTTTGCTGTTGATGTATGGCACCAGAAAGGGTTAAAGTATACGCGCCACTTCCACCTACATAAGAATCCAATTGAAAAGCAAATTTGCCCGAACAGGTTGTTGTGTAGGTTAATGTACCACTATTCCCAAAATAGGATTGGCTCAAGTGAATAAGTTTTCCATTGCTTTCTGAATCTCCTATTTCCAACATGCAGTCATCTGCACGGTACAGCCAGCCATAGCTTAACCATCCCGGTGTTGAAGCACTTATGTTGATGACATCTCCAGCCTGAGCATAAAATATTACCCAGACGTGGTCTGTTGTGGAGTGGATGTAGTTGCCCGAAAAAGTTCCCATACCAATATGATCAACATCTGAAATGGGTGCCTCTCCGTGAGAAGCAAATCCTGTCGAAGTTATTCCAATCCACACGATGGTCAAACAAAAGAATTTACCAAGCACAATTTGAGCTTGTTTTCTAAAATTAAAAATGCTTCTTAAAAGAGGTGAAATCATTTGAGCTTTCGTTTCCATTTGATAGTTTGTTTGAATGAATGATGCTAAATCTCCAAGGGACACTTACCTACTGTAAATATACATAAGTCAACATTCAATATACAACTATTATAGAAATAATTAATCAGTCTTAAGTGTATTAAATCTTTAATTCGCATCAAAAATAGTGGCAAGCTCCTTAAAATTATATATTGGTTTGAACATTATACATGGCAGTTTAACATCGTATCTATCCAGAAAGTTAGATATCTGAATTGCTTTGGATTTACAATTCATACGACCTTCAAACAACAATTGTCGTTTGGCAAAGTGTTACCTCCCTTAAATAAAAAACGGTACAGTGGTCTGTACCGTTTTCCAATTTAATTATTCTACTTTAGTTATTAACGCTGAACCACTAACTGAATGGTTTTGCGATGTACTCCATCATCTACATGAATGATGTAAGTGCCATTAGCAAGATTCAACCGGATCAAATCCATCTCCAATTCATTTTCATTGGCAGGAACTTGTATCTTTAAAACTTGCTTCCCTAGCAGATCCATCATGCTCAAAGTTTTGTTGGCTTTATCAAACCCATCTAAAACGATATTCACAAAATCTTTAGCCGGATTGGGAATCGTTTTGATGCTAACGTTCGTTAGTTCTCCATTGCCTGTAGGTAAAGATTGATAATTCTCCAATTTATGGGAGCCGTATAAAATATCATCATCTGCTTTTTTAAGAGTTCCGCCATTCAAGGTATGGAACCATCCATTCACCACTGATGAATTGGTAGCTGAGCCGCATTTAGAGCGAATTTGATAATGATAATAAGTATTGGATGTAAGTCCGGTGAACGAGTGTTCGTTCCCTGGTCCCGACTTATTCGTCCATGCTGACCAGCTTGACCAAACTCCCGGAGATATTTCGTACCGGATTCTTAATTGATATCCTGTAACGCATGGGTTACCTGCATTCCATTTAATTTTAGCACTGTTCTCGGTAGTGTCTTTATGATACACCTGGACAGGCTGTCCACAAGTCCCTGCCTGCACTGTTACTTTTTGAATACAGGTTGCTGAATTGCCTCCTACATCTGTTGCAGTCCAACTTACTTGTGTTACGCCTAAGGGGTAGGAGGCTGGACTATTGTTAACTAAACTTTGTAAAGCACAGGTATGATTGACGGTTGGATTTCCTAATGGAATGGACGCTTTCGGTACTGGTCCACAATTACCAGGAGCGGTAATGTAATTTACATCCGGAGGACAAGTCATAGAGATGGTGCAACAGTTCACAACATTCACCACTTCATGTCGGAACGTATCCGCAGGATTGCAATTGCTTTTTAATATGACAAAAGCATCAAAATTTCCACCCGTTGCGTACTGATGTGCTCCTGGGCCTGGCGTATATAATGTATCTGCCAAACCATCTCCCCATGCATAAATCAAGGTATCAAAGGTGAGTCCGCAATATTCCCAACTTACCGTCTCACCGCACTCAACACTATTGTCGGATATGGCAAACTGTGGTGGCATTACCATACCACGAAAATCATCTGGTAAATTGACCAGTGCTGACCCAAATCCACCTGTTGCAGTAGCATATCTAAAGTCAGAGGATATGGTTGAAACAATAAATAAATTATTTCCCAAATAGAGTGCACCAAAGATCTCAGCGGCTGGCGGCCCAGTAGAAATGTTGGTAGTGGTAAATGGAGCATAGGATAAAAATTTCTCGTACACAACTGTTCCATTCCCACTCCAATGATAAAAAAGATCATCATTAAAATTATAGCTGATTACCTCTCCATCCAAACCGTTTCCCAATGGGGTTGCAAGAGTCTTTGCCCCATTTGTTTTATCAATAAAATATAATGTTTCTTTTACTGTCGCCCCATCACCGGTGACCCCGAAAAGTTGACCGTCTTCACGGAAACCTATGGTTGCAAAATTATCGCCCAGGTTACCCACCCAAGTGCAAACACCTGTTTCCAAATTGATTTTACCCAAAACCCGACCGGAAACCGCAGAGAGTTTCAGTATGCAATATGTTTCATGTGAACAATGGTCCCATGCCAACCCATTGATTCCTGTAATCGTAAATCCTTGCAATGAAGGTGCAATCCGATGAACTATAGTCCATGTAGAAGTGTCAACGGACCACAAAGAATCTTGAAAGGGTGAAGCTCCCCAAATTAAAGGCGCACAGTTGGAAACATAGCTTATTTTGATTAGACCATCTCCTTCACGTAAACCTGCAGTTGCACTGGTATTAGACATGCTACCCGTATAGGAAGAACCACCACCGCCACCGCCTCCTGGTGTTGTGTCAGAGCCATTACCCCCAGAGCTTCCACCATAATAACCACCTCCACCACCACCTGCTCCACCAGTTCCATTGTAATAAACTAGAGAACCATGGCCTCCTAGTGCTAAACTTCCTGCACCTCCTGGTTGATAATTGCCCCTTAAACATGCCGTGTTCCCTGCATATCCTACAGAAGCGCCACCCATCGTTTGGGTACCGCCATTACCTCCAGCACCCCCGCCTCCTGCACAATTGCAAGGAAATCCGATGCCATTTCCTCCACTTGCACCAAATGAAATTCCTGCATCTCCACCATTACCAGCCGGACCTGCTACCTGACAGCCAGGCCAAGTACCATTATGCCCGGCTCCACCGCCGCCACCAGCAACCGCCACGCGATTACTGTGTGCTATACCGCCTTGCCGTATATCACTCGCACCACCGCCATTGCCTCCATAAGTTCCAGGAGGAGGTCCTCCATAATCAGTGTTTCCATTGATTCCTCCATTACCACCTCCATTATAACCTGATTGTCCACCAACGAAAAAGTTCAGGGTCTCACCAGGAGTAACACTCAATATTCCTTTTACATAAGCCCCTTTTCCACCAATTGCTCCGGTTAATGCATTTTGACCTTGCGCTCCCCAACATTCAACTGTAATGCTGAATACGCCCGATGGCACAATCCAAGACTGTTGATTTCCAGTATAATTAAAAGTGACCGTGGTTTGTGAAAACAAGCCTTGAACTCCAAAGCAGAAGATTATTACCACACAATACCATAATTTGAAAATTAATTTAACAGTGCTCATTTCTTAAATTTTAAATAAAAGTCTAAAATAAAAAAAAAAAAGAACCGGCACGAAAATCGTGCCGGTTCCTATGCTATAAATTATTCGATTTTAACTTATCGCTGAATAATTAATTGTTCAGTTTTACGGTTAACTCCGTCATCCACGTGAATGATGTAAGCACCATTGGCAAGATTCAGACGGACTAAATCGAGCTCAAGATCATTTTCATTCGCTGGAATCAGGATTCTAAAAATTTGCTTACCCAGTAAATCCATCATACTAATGGTTTTTGCTTGGCGATTAAATCCTTCCAGGTACAGTCCCACAAATTCTTTTGCTGGGTTTGGAACTGCTTTAATTCCAATGATTTGGGATCCAAGATTTGGACCGACTTCTACATCAGCTTCTTCTACCTTGCTGAAGTTATCTGTAATGTCCTTATCCTGTTTTTTCAAAGTGGGTATTGGCAAAGTATGGAACCAACCATTTACCACTGCTGAATTGGTGGCAGAACCGCATTTAGATCTGATTTGATAATGATAATAAGTTTCCGAAGTTAATCCCGTGAAGGAGTGTTCGTTTCCTGGACCTGATTTATTGACCCAGGCAGACCAACTCGACCACACACCAGGTGATAATTCATACCTCAATCTCAGTTGATAACCAGTAGCACAAGGGGTCCCGTCCTTCCACTTAATCTTTGCGGAATTGGTCGTGGTGTCAATATGATATACTTGAATTGGTTGTCCACAAGTTCCTGCCTTGACCGTCACCGTGAAATTGCAGCTAGTCGTTTTACCATCTGCATCTGTAGCTACAAAAGTATTGGTTGTATTGCCCAGGGGATAACTTACGCCGGAAGCAAGTCCGGTTGTTTGTGCTATGGTTACACCTGGAGTTTCATCGTACGCACAAAGTCCTTTATAGGTGTAAATCATGTTACAGGTACCCGGGGTTGTCGTTATAGTAGTGTCCGGGGGACATTCCGTTTGTCCACAACCTACGATCAATATAGCTAAAGGACTATTTGCATACCTTGAATGTTGAGGTTCCCCGAATTGATTGCAGGAGAACCACCAACTTGCTGCCATATTTAAATAATAAACTCCCGGAACTGTTGGTGCATTAAAATTAATGCTGTGTGATCCTGAAGAATTTCCAGTGGTACTGAATAAACAGCTTGAAAAAATATTTCCAGCGCCGGCATTTAAGCCAACATAATGTTGAGTAATGCAACCGCAACAACCGCCACAATCCGCATTTCTGGTGGTAACTCGATTAAAAGAAAAGTTTACGGCTTGGCCTGGTTGTACACTAGCCACATTGGTACCCGTTCCTGCAAGATTTACTGCTGTGAACACAGAGGTTCTTCCTAATGCATTGTAAACCGTCGGATTGATTGGACAAGCTCCTATGGATGGAGGCCCCTTTACTGTTACAGTAAAATTACAATTGGTTGTCAGTCCGCTGTAATCTTTGACTGAAGCTACGACATTGTGTACCCCGGTTCCATCAGCACAATCAAAGTTATTCTTATTGAAAGTGACTGAAAAAATACCGTTACAAGCCGGATCAAGGTCCGTTACGATGGACTTCATAACATCAGAAAGTTTAGCATACTTCCATGCATAACCTCCCGATATGCCTGCATTAGCAGGATCTAAATACGTCTGCATACCAATGATTACATTGCCATCGGGTGCAAGTTGAAGTGGTTGTAGTCCACCACCACCACCACCAACACCTGCCATCGTCGTGTTGGATGAGTTTGGATTATTAGCTAAAATTTGCGCAATGGATTTGGACCTTCCGGTGAGTCGGTCTATCGCACAACCCATTCTATTTTGGAAACCTACTAAGGCATGACCTGGCGCTGCCATCTCAGAAACATTAGGTGTTGAACCGGCTGCAAATCCATTGTAGCATGTCCATACTTCATTGGTTCCGAACATACCATCTGGCCGTACTTCACGGCAACGCAATCTGAATTTGCTGAGAACTCCTGAACCCCAACCATTTCCATAATCGGCTTCATAACCCACCACTACATATCCTGTTGGACAATTACAAACTACATCGGGTGCAGCAGCAACGTTGGAACAAGGAAAGCCAACACCTTTCAGTTGAGCCGGCAGTGTCTGTGGCACGGGAGGTAATCCTTTGAGTTCAATTTCAGGACCGCCAGCCATAATTTCAACGCTTCTACAACTAACCACTGGAGGTACGTTGTCACAAGTACAGGGTAAATCAAATGCTGCCATTCCGTCAGCAGTGCTGTTTGAGCTACCTTGAGAAGCACTGTATCCCAAGCCTCTTTTTGCGAATGCATTCCAGATTACACAATGGTTTTCTTTATTATTCAGGATACTATCCGCTTTCAGTATGGCATTTCTTCCGTCGACAAAACCTGGGCTGCATGGCTGAAGGATCATGCCTAAATTCACGAGGTGCATAGCCTTTTCAAAACCGGCTGCCGCACCATGTTTGGTCACCAGACCACTCACCATTTCCCACAGCATGGTACACCATACAAATCCCACTCCGTGAGGAATGGCCATGGAAGGAAGGTTTGCATAGGTATAAGCATTTACACCCATGTTGGTAGAATATCTTGCAGGACGAATACCAAGTCCTGTGGTGGGTTGTCCCAAAACATAGGTTCCGATACCTCTATCACTGGTGGATCCTGTCCAGGTTGTCATCAATGAATAATAATCACTCCACCCTTCTCCCATCTGTTCTAAATTTCCCAAACAACCTACGTTTGCGGGCCCACCGGTAAGTCGGTTAGAAATACCATGGGCATATTCATGGGCAATTACGCCATTGTCCAAATCAGAATCCCTATTCGGTGATGTGTAAGTCCAACGATACATTTGCATGCGAGGTCTGTTACCATCTGCGGGAGTAAAGAAGTTTGCATTATTGGTTCCTGAACCATCCTGGGCTTCAGCTCTGACATCGTCATTTCCCAATCCCCCATTTCCATAATTATTGACTTGAAAATTTCCATTGAGTTCGTCAAATCCGTATTGGTAAGCAAAGTCATGTACATAATTGTTCCAATAGAAAAGATTAGTAACCGCGGCTGGTTGATATGTATTTGGTGCCATGGTAAGGTCTAAAGCAAAATCAAAATCCAATGTTGCAGTACCATCCGGATCGGAACCGGGATCAGGTACGCCATTTGCATCTGTATCTGTATAGGCATGGACATTGTTGCCACGCGTCACCGTAAATTCTGGTCCTACAGCCCCATTGGTATCATGCCAACCAAAAGGAGAGGCGGTAGCGTCTGCGGGCTCGTTTTCCAGTGTTCTCCCCCCATGAATGGGGCTTTCAATGGGCTCCTTGTAAACTCTGTAAGAACTTCCATCCATAGGAGAGAATGCTACAAACTCTTCCATATGAACATGGTCAGTACCTGAACACACTCCCGAAGGTGCATCAAAATTGCAATGCACCACGAGGTTATTTCTATCGATCAATTGTCCTGATGATGCATCAATTCTAGCCAACCAAAAGTTTTCAGCGGAAAGTTGATAGATGCATACTTCCCAGGTAAGATATATTTTTCCATCCTGGGCAGCGACCCAAACGAGACGAACGGGTATGTCTTCCAGGGATAGATTACTTTTTTCATAAACGACCTCTTTCTGAGTTCCACCTTTGTTTTCCACCATACGCATGGAGGCAGGGGCCGCATATCCCAATTGTTCAGCTGCACGTAACAATGCCTGAGCCTGAGTCAATACTGGTTCAGAGGAACCTACCTTTGCCGTGATGTCCTGGCAAAAACGGTTGCTGGAAGAAACCACCTGGCCATCCTTTATATGCACGCTGAAAATGGCATTGTGAATGGGAATGCCCAAATACAATTGCTGAATATAGACATTGGTCAATCCCGCTGGTTTAAAAAAAGTTTCATTGGTCACTTTCAATTCCTTCACGTCAGAAGCTCCTAAACCAAACTCTTGAGGATTTGCTCTCATATAATTCAAGGCGAGCTCAGAATGGGTTTGCGCGGAACCTGCCACGGCAAATAACAAGGCCACAACACAAAGTATCGTGGATTTAAACTGATTTTTCATTTTGAAGACTATTTTATTGATAATGGGTTTTAATAAATTGGGTTGAGCGAATGGGTAATAACGTACGATCTCCACGAAGGGAAATTCAAATCAAAAGTAGTTATTCTTCTTACACATTATCAGATTTTTATATTAAATTTTATTTTTTTTATTGACCCCAGTTAGTAAATTATTAAACAGTGTTTTAAATATGGATAATTTTACTAATTCATAGATCAACCCTATACATTAATCGTTTTTTTTAGATCTAATTAAGCTAGAAGAGTCTCTTATATGAATTATAAGAAAATACATTTTACCGAGGTGTTCTATGGTTTTTCTTGTACCGTTTGAGGAGCCCATAAGCCATCCCTCTGCATAGATGTATACGATCACTAACAATTGTTAGTTGGCCTTCAGAAAATGATTGCAAGAAACTTACACTCGTTCAATCAGTGCAGCATCATTGTTGTGAACGTTGTTGACCCGATCTGACACGGGATACATTTCCAGTAACGAATCCGGATAGGGTCTAATGTTTTCTAAGACCTGAGACGGGGGTAGCGTTTCATCCAGCCAATGGCTCTCATCTTCCTTCAGCAGTATTACCGGCATCCTGTCATGCAAAGGTCGCATCCATTCACTGGCCTCTGTGGTCAGTATAGTAAAACTGGGTAGCCTATTTCCCTCTGGGTCTTTCCATTGATCAAACAAACCCGCCATAAAAAAAACTTTCCGGTCTTTCCTGCAAATCCTCATAGGCGTTTTCTTGTTTGAGGTCTCTTTTTTCCATTCATAAAACCCATCCATGGGGACCAGGCACCTGTTTTTCTTCAGTAAGTTTCGATAACTGGGTTTCTCTTCCAGAGTTTCCATACGCGCATTAATCATTTTCGAACCAATGCCCACATCTTTTGCCCAAAAAGGAATTAAACCCCAACGAAAAAATCGAAAATGGTGGCGGTCTGACATCGGAACCACTGGATGCCAGTGTGTGGGTGCAATGTTGAAACTGGGAAGTGGATTATATCGTTCAAGATCTTCCGAATAGAAAGTCGCATCGAAAATCTCTTCCAATTCGGATTCTATCCGGGTCAAAGAACCTCTACCGCACATGTCTCACATCAAACAAATTCACTTTGCTTTCAGAAATGCCTTTTCGCCTTTTGCCTCAAGCTTTTGTACAGCTTTCTCTGCTTCCGGCCGATTGGAGTATGATCCTGCTACTGCTGAATAATATTCCGATGAACCAAAAACCTTGCGTTGCGCACCAGAATAACCCATTTTCTTGAGTTTCTTAACTTGGTCATCAGCATTTTCAGGCTTGATAAAACTTCCACACACTACAAAAAATCCTTTACCGGTTTCTGCAGCTTTCGAACTACTGGCTTTTGGAGCTGCTGACTTTGTTTTGGCCGATGTCTTGCTGTTTCCAGCCCTTGTCTCCGTTGAGTGATTGGCCGTCTTGGTGGCCATGGTTTTTGATTCAGTAGCCTTTGCCGTGGTAGCTACAGGTTTTTGTTCCTTTGGTGGTGAATTTACGGCAGCTTCTTTTTCTATTGGTGCGGCCTTTTGCGTATAATCTACTGAAGAAGAAGGTTGTGCATTGTTATCTTTGGTTACATCTGCAGGAGCACCAACTTGAGCCGGCAATTGGCCTGTAAGGTCAAGAATCATGCTGTCTTCGGCGGTCAAAGCAGTACCTTCTGTATGTTGAGGGTCCATGAATAAACTGTCGGCCATTTCCGTTGTCGGCATGACGTCATCCACCGGGGTTTTACTTCTTTTATAGATCATGTAAATGATCGCTCCCACCAAAAGAACCAATAAGGCATAGAGGAGAATTCGGATCGTATCCTTCATTTTGAGCAGTTTTTAAATGAAAATAAATGCAAAATTACAATATTTTACAAATTAAAAAAATATATTATATGATTGCGTTCAAAGTCAAGTCGGTCCCGTTAAATCCATGTTAAACTGCCAGGATTAGGAATCTGTAAGTTCAAAGTTTCGTTTAAACCTTAAACCATTTAAAAAATAGCGTTTATGAAAAGTCCAATCACTCATTTCATTTCAGGTTTATTGGGAGGTGTCTTGGTATTGGGTGGCGCCTTTTGGTATGTTGAAAATCATCCTATCGAGAACAAGACACCGGTTTGGTCTCACGCGGTCAATTTAAATTCCGGAAGCATGGGCCCTGATTTTTCTCTTGCCGCCGAAAAATCGCTGAATGTCGTGGTCCAGATCAATGCACGCGAAAGCGAAAAACTGGCCCGGCAGAAAATGGAGGAGAATGACCCATTTTCAAATCACCCGTTGTTCAGAAATTTTGATCTCCGCTCATTTGGTTTTGGTTTTCCCTATGCCCAACCAAAAAAAGGAAGTGGAAGTGGGGTAATATATTCTCAAGATGGATACATTGTCACCAATAACCATGTCGTGGAATTTGCAGATGACATTGAAGTGATCCTCAATGATGGCCGAAAGTTCAATGCTAAAAAAATCGGAACAGATCCCCGTACTGACCTTGCGGTATTAAAAGTTGAAAGTGACAATTTACCCGTTCTTGAAGTGGCCAATTCTGACCAATTAAAAATAGGAGAATGGGTTCTGGCGGTAGGGAACCCTTTCGGCTATCTTACCTCTACCGTTACAGCCGGAATTGTTTCTGCTAAAGGTCGCGATTTGAATTTACTGGATCAACAAAATGAAGATTACTACAACCCATATCAACAACAACCATCTGCTTCCGGTCCGGGCATTGAAGAATATATTCAGACAGACGCGGCAGTTAATCCAGGCAATAGTGGTGGTGCCTTAGTGGATGCCAATGGACGTTTAGTGGGAATAAATTCTGCCATCGCCAGTAAAACTGGATATTATACGGGTTACTCTTTTGCTATCCCTTCCAATCTTATGGTGAAAGTTGTTCGTGAACTCATTCAACATGGCAGCTTTGATAGGGGTCGTTTTGGTGTGGGGGTTGTTCCTTTAGATGAAGAATTAAAGAAAGAACTCAACATTTCTGGGGAACACGGCGTTGTAGTTACAGAACTGGAAGAAAAGGGTTCCGCAAAATATGCAGGTTTACTCCCCAACGATTTAATCATTGAAGTAAATAATAAATCCATAAAATCCGTAGAAGATTTACAAAAAGTTGTAGCTTTGTCCAAAGTTGGCGAGACACTCTATACGAAGATCATTCGTAACGGTCAAGTCAAAGAGATACCCGTCAAGATTAGAAAAATGATTTAATGAATTTGTATAGTAGCCTTTTGTAGCTTTCTATAAAGTTGGTTTTTCGTTTTGTTTGAAGGTCCCGGCTGAAAAGCCGGGATTTTTTTTTGTCTAAATTGACACCGTTTCTTATGAAAATTGCATTAAACTCCTATTTCACTGGACTTTTGGATCTCCTTTATCCTCCTTTGTGCATTTCCTGTAATCGTAGAACCTTCTCAGTGCAGCATCTTTTCTGTTTGAATTGTCAGGCACATATTCACCCTACTGATATGGTCTACCATCCTTCAAATCCATTCACGGCTAAATTCTCTGGAAGAATTCCATTGAAACAGGGTGCTGCATTATTTTATTACATCAAAGGTTCCAGATTACAACTTGCTCTGGAACGATTGAAATATAAAAATGAACCTGAAATTGGATTCTCATTGGGAGAATACTTAGGGCTTTTGATGAAAGGCCAAGATCATTTTCAGGATTTGGATCTCATCGTCCCGGTTCCCTTACATCCTCGAAAAGAAATGCAGCGTGGATATAATCAATCTGCTTTAATCGCTCGAGGAATCGGTAAAAGCATTTCGATACCTGTAGAAGAACGCGCACTACAAAGGCAACTGTACACAAACAGTCAGGTTCAAAAATCACGAGCAGACCGTTTAGAGAACATGCAATTCGCATTTAAGGCTTCAACCAAAATCAATTTAAAGGACAAACATATTTTGCTTGTCGATGACATTCTGACTACCGGTGCTACACTGGAAGCTTGTGCGCTGCAATTACTTGTTGCTCATGACTGCAAACTTTCCATGGCAACCATTGGATTCAGTGGTTGATGATGTGATGGCGGTTTAAGCAAAAACGAATTCGCTGCATTTTCAAATCTTTAAGTTACTTAAACTTGCAAACAAGCATTTTTAAACCATTCATGCATCCATGAGTTACTTTAGGGTACTTCTAAATATATTCTTCATAAAAGATGAATCGAACTGATTTTATAAAGACGCTGGCCTTGTTTCCCATAGCAGGGGCGGTATTGCCGTTAAACTGTCTAAACAAATTAGCTGATGGGCTGGATGAGTCTCCTGAAATGCCTGTCTTGTTTGTGGGTCATGGAAGCCCTATGAACGCTATTGAAGAAAATGAATTTGTCAAGGGATTTAGAGAGATGGCTACAACATTGCCAAGACCTAAGGCCATTCTTTGCATTTCCGCTCATTGGGAAACTCAAGGCACTTATGTTACCGCAATGCGCCAACCAAAAACTATCCATGATTTTGGTGGCTTTCCGGAAGCGCTTTATCAACAACATTATCCTGCACCCGGAGATCCTATCTTGGCGAATGAAATCCAGGCAATGATTCATAAAACACCTGTCAATGGTGATTTGAACTGGGGTCTGGATCATGGTGCTTGGACTGTATTAAAACATTTTTATCCCTATGCAGACATTCCCGTGGTACAATGTAGCCTGGATTATACCAAAGACCCTCAGTTTCATTACGACCTGGCCGCTGAATTGAAGCCCTTGCGTAAAAGGGGAATTCTGATCATTGGCAGTGGAAATATGGTGCACAATTTGGGAAGGCTGGATTGGAACCGGCTAAATGAAGTGGGTTATGCATATGATTGGGCAGCGGAAGCCAGTGAAAAAATGAAAAAATCCATGTTTACGGGCGATCATGCCTCTTTGATCCGCTATCGGGAACAAGGCAAAGCCTTCCAATTAGCCATTCCATCTCCCGAACATTACCTGCCCCTCCTTTATGTCCTTGGTTTACAACGAAAAGATGAAAGACTGACCTTATTTAACGATCGCGCTCTGGCCGGTTCGCTGACCATGACCTCTGTACGAATTGGGTGATTCAAATTTTTACCCAAAATAAATCCATTAATCCCAAACCGTGCATTAGAAATGCCTGGATTGTCCTTATGGCCGACGAAACCCAGATCATCCATCAACCATTTGACCGTGATCATTACCCTATGGAGAAAGGAAACAAGTTTCCGTTATACTAACGTTCGTTAGTGACTAAGTAAAATTACTTACTCTCGTAGTGTTTTTTGAAAAAGCTTTTGTATTCCTTCAGACTTTTCAATCGGAGTATTTCCCTGTAATTGTTTTGAGTGACTGCTAGAACTTCCCAATCTTCAAATTCAGTAATAAACTCTTTTGGCTTTTTCTGAATTCCATTAACATACTTCATAGCCTGAAGCTTATTATCAAACTTACGGATCACCAAAATCGGATTATTGGTTTCAACATCGAGTTCGACACTGGTCATTTTCAATTTATCGGATTGATGATAATTCTGGTTGTAGTCGGAAATTGAAATCTTAATTTTGTTGTCAAGTTTTTCATCCGGTTCATACAATATGACCAAAACAAAATGCAGTTTGTCGTCTTCTTCCTTAAAATTGAATTTCTCCAACTCAGAAGACCGAATTTCAACAAAGGCATCCTGATCCCCTTTCAGGAAACGCAAAATTTCCTTGGCTTTGATTTCCTCCGGAGTTGTAGGAAAACTGGTTACTACATCTTTTAAAGCATTTATATAAACATCTTTGCCTTCTAGATTTCCAACGCAAAATGCAGAAAGCAATGCTGTTTTTGCTAAAAGTTTATGACCGCCGCTCATCCTGTTCTTCAACAGTTGAAGCATTTCATATGCTTGTTTGTATTGTTGTTGAGCATATAAGGCATAAGCTTTATTGTATTCGTTTGATATTTCATCGCGCTTAGCCAAAAGGCTTTTGACATATTCCGGATCGCTTAATATTTTAGCATAGTGGCTTCCGGGAAACTCATATACAATTTGATCCTTCAATGAGTTTGAACAGGGTGCGTCTTCCAAATCCAGGCAATTCAAGTACAAATAATAAAGAGCATCAACTTTTCTGTTGGTCTTTGGATAATCGACCAGCAACTGGCGGAAACTCTGATTGGATTTTAAATAATTGTCCAATTTTTCGCGATAAAGCACTCCCAGTTGATAGCGGGATTCAGCAATGCTGTCGTGCAAGGCCTGTATTTCTTCCGGAGAATCGGGTATTCCTCGCAAAATATCTGCCAGGTCAGCTTCAAGGCTGTCTTGTTCTTCTGCAGCTTCAGAGACGGCAATTTCTTTTGCCACAAATGTAGTTTTGTTCTTTCTTCTCCAATTGTCCTCCAATACCCTTGAACCCCATTGTTGTTCGAATTCTGATCTTCCCCGATTAGTGAGTTTAATGTCATATGCAAAAAAAGTACTGGATACCTTTCTTCCACCTGCTTCCTGATTTTTTCCGAATGGATCAGCTGGAAAAGCATCGAGTTCGGCAAATCTGCTTTTGTTTTCGGTAACTTTCTCCGGAAGTTTTGGTTTGTTGGCATTTTTCATCTGGATGGCCATTGCCCGTTTATCTTTAACCGGCAGGGCTGCAATTCTGAGCAAACTATCGTTAAGGGCAATGCTTTGCAGGTGTTTTGCTATTTCCTCTAAATTGGCTACCACTTTTCCAATGGCCACACGTCTTGTATCTGTTTTTGCCAGCATCGTCATGGTGCTGTCGTAATAATTTTTAGCCTTGAGGTAATCTTGATTTTCAAAATGAAATTCGGCAAGTTGAAAATACGATTCTGCTTTTTGGGAATTACTGACATTTGGAGAAGCTAAGGATTGTCTGAAATAACTGACCGCTGTATCTTTTTGGCCTTGTCGCCAATAGATCATTCCCAGGGTATAATACATCTCTCCTTTGAAATCTGAATTTTTTGGATCCTTGAGCAATTTTTCCATTTTTCCTGCAACCTGATCTGCCTGATTGCCTTCTGCTGCATCGTTCAACAAAACATTCATCTTAGCATGAAATACCAATTCATAACCCGGCTTGTCTTTGATGCAGGCATTAAAATACTGTGTAGAACTTTCCAGTCTTCCGGCTTGCTGATACAACTGGCCTAAGATAAATGCATATCGGGCTTTTGTTTTTTTATCCTCTTCAAATTCACTGGCCGTTTTAAGTGCCTGAATGGCTTTACCGTGCTGGTTAGTTTTTAAGTACAAATCAGCGTAAGCCGCATAGAGTTCTGCCTTCAAATCTTTGTGGGCATAAGGATCTTGTTCGACTTTGCGAAACAATTGTTCTGCTTCATAAGGTTTTCCCCTTTCCACCAGGTTTTTACCTGCCCAAATAGCTCCTTCCCAATAAGCCGGATAGTGGGGAAATAACCAAGAACCCTCATTGGTGAGATCCGATTGATCTTGAGCTGTCTTTTTGACCACAGGAGGGGTGACCTCTGAGTTCTTCGTTTCTTTCTTTTCGCTTCCAGCATCTTTATTGGCCTCTGATTTAGTGGTTTTTTTGGCCTTTGCTTTTTCTTTTTGTGCTTTTTTGCGCTCTTTAGCTTTTTCCTCTGCAGCTTTTTTACGCTCTTTTTTTAGATCTTCCTGACTTTTTTTCTTTTCAGCGGCGGTTTTTTCCTTTATTTTTTTTGATTTCAATCGATTTTTAAATGGGTCGAAGGTCTCCAGAAAAAAACGATAAGAATTTTCAGCCGTTTCATAATCCTTTTTTAGATACTGAGCCTTTGCCAGTAAAAGGTAACAATCGTCAGTCCAATGGCTTACCCTGTGGTGGGTAATGACCACGGATACTTTTTCCATAGCTTTGTCCAGCCGTGATTTTACAGGATCAGCAGACTCAACTGCATTGTAAGGATAAACAGGTAAAATTTTATTGTAGTTATCTTTGTGATTCTGCTGTAGCGTTAAAACAACCTCCTCCATGATTTCGTTGGCATTGAAATAACCATTGTATTTCGAGGTTGTGTTGTGATAAAAACGACCCAAAGCAGAAGTTTCGCCTTTTTTACGGCGACTTACGCAGCCATCTGTTAAAATTGCGCAAATTAAAAGCAAAAGAAGAAAAGATACCGTTGAAAATTTCATGAATGCGATAAGATGACTAATATAACTGAAATGGCGCAAATTTATTATAATTTAAACCAATTTTAAGAATGCGGATAGATCTTAGAAAATCAAGGAAATGGCTTAAAGAGCACCTGGAAAAAACCTTTCTTTTCATCATTCGCAATGAGGAAACCTTTGAAGAGACCGCCAATTATCGTCTCACCTTGAAAAACATCTACATTTTGGGAAGTACCATCGTGTTGATGATAAGTTTATTGTTATGGCTTTTGATCATTTTTACCCCCATCAAAAAATACATTCCCGGATATGGAGACGTAAGGGCGCAACGGGAATACATCGTTTTGGATCGTAAGATCCAGGAGCTTGAAAAATCCATTACTGCCCGTGACACTTATATTGAAAGCATTCAACGCATATTGGAAGGCAAACCACAAACACGATCTGAAGTCATCAAAAACGTTCAAATAAAGCAGGTAAAACCGGAAGCTGAACCCAAAGTTCCTGAAGATAGTATTTTAAGGGCCGAATTTGAGTCTTTACTGGCAAGGGAGTTACCCGCTAAAAATCAAACACCCGAACGAAGAGGATCATCGGTTCAGCGATATATTGTAAGTGAGCTTTCGGATCAATCCATTTCCTTAAACCTAACGGCCCCTGTCCGGGGGCCTATGGGCGCTAGGTATAACCCGGAAATAGGGCATTTAGGCGTTGACATCATTGCCGCACAAAACACTCCGATTAAAGCGATGTTGGAAGGCACCGTCATCCAGTCTGACTGGTCTATTGAAAACGGTCACACCATTGCCCTCCAGCATGGAAACAACCTGGTGAGTATTTATAAACACAATTCAGCTTTGCTGAAAAAAGTGGGCTCTCGGGTAAAAACAGGTGAAGCTATTGCCATCATCGGAAATACGGGAACCTTAACCAACGGACCACACCTGCATTTTGAACTATGGAACAAAGGAAAGCCAGTCAATCCCAGCGATTACCTAAGATTTTAGTATCCCCATCATGAGTTCTAACCATACGGGATTAACATCTGCAGAAGTCCTCTTACAACGAAAGTTGTACGGATCCAATGAAGTAGAAAATAAGCAACTTCCGGATTGGATCAAGCTATTGAAGTCAGTGGTCCTCGAACCTCTTTTGCTTATCTTATTGGTAACCGTTGTCATTTATGCACTTTTAGGTGAGCAGGACGATGCCATTATCCTGCTGTTTGCCATAGGATTTGTGGCAGGAATTTCGATTTTTCAGGAAAGCAGAAGTTCCCGTGCTGAAAAAGCATTAAAAACTCTTCTACAACCCAAAACCCGGGTTTACCGAAATGATGAAATCAAGACCCTTAATGCACGAGAACTGGTCGTAGGCGATGTATTTCTTTTTGAAGATGGGAATATCCTACCGGCAGATGCTTTAATACTTGAATGCCATGACTTATCCATCAATGAAAGCGTACTTACCGGAGAATCCGCTTCCTTGTATAAAGGCGAAGCTTCAGGCGACCTCAACTTGTACCAAGGGTCTTTGGTGCTTTCCGGTTATGGTGTTGCCCGGGTGGTATCGGTTGGTATCAATACCCAACTGGGACTCATCCAACATTCATTGGAGACCATTGCTGTTGGAAAAACGCCTATTCAGAAGCAAATTCATGCATTCGTCAAAAAGATGATTCAATTGGGCCTCGTGGCTTTCTTCTCCATCCTGGCAGTTCAATATTACCTGACTCAAAATTTGATCTATGCCTTATTGAAAGGTTTGACCTTAAGCATGTCTCTGCTTCCGGAAGAAATTCCTGTTGCTTTCAGCACTTTTATGGCTTTGGGGGCATTAGCCCTTTATCGCAAACAAGTATTGATTAAAAATCCGATGACGGTTGAATCATTGGGTGCCGTCACCACCATTTGTCTCGATAAAACGGGAACCATCACTGAAAACCAAATGACTTTGTCGGGAGTTTATGATCTGCGTCTGGATCAATTGTTTGATATCAGAACCAACTCGCTTCAGAATTCTCCGGTAATTGAAATGGCGATGTGGGCATCTGAAATTCAGGCATTTGATCCCATGGAAATCTCGCTGCACACCTACTATGAAGCGCATACTACACAAGACCTACGGACCGACTACCAAATGATCCGCGAATATCCATTATCCGGGAATCCCCCGGTTATGATCCACGTATATGAAAATGAACAAGGACATCGTCTGATCGCCTGCAAAGGTGGTTTAGAAAGTGTGATCACACTGTGCGATTTGGGGGAAGAGTCTTTGGATAAATTGCACAAACAGGTTCAGCACCTTGCCAATTTGGGACATCGTGTCCTTGCAGTTGCCCGTGGTATTGAGCCTGATGCCGCTTTACCGCAGAATTCTTTTGATTTTAAAATGGAAATGTTGGGGTTGGTTTCGTTTATTGACCCTCCTAAAAAAGATATACAGGATACCATTCGTCATTTTTACCAGGCTGGCATTCGGGTAAAAATATTATCCGGAGATTATCCCAACACCACCTTATCCATTGCCCGTCAGATCGGGATTCGGAATTCAGACTCAAGCATAACCGGTGAGCAGGTGATGCAAATGAACGAACAGTCGTTAGTTTCGGCCATAAAAAATTGCGATGTGTTTTCACGAATGTTTCCTGAAGCCAAATTAGCTTTAATCCAGCAAATGAAAAAAAACGGAGAAGTGGTCGCCATGACGGGCGATGGGGTGAATGATGGACCTGCACTCAAAGCTTCCAATGTTGGAGTTGCCATGGGTAAGCGGGGAAGTGAATTGGCTCGGGAAGCAGCTTCCATTATTCTGGTAAACGATGACATTTCCAGAATGGTGGATGGCATTGCATTAGGAAGAAGAATTTATGAAAATTTGAAAAAAGCGATTCAGTACATCATTTCCATACACATTCCCATCGTATTGATTGTTACCTTACCCGTAATCTTCTTTTGGAAACACACTGATTTTTTTCAACCCATACACGTAATTTTATTGGAACTCATAATGGGTCCGACGTGTTCGATCGTTTTTGAAAATGAACCCATCGAGGCCAACGCCATGTCACGCCCTCCCAGAGAAGCACACAAATCCCTTTTCACCTGGAATGAATTGGGTATTAGCATTGTCCAGGGAATCATCATTACAGGAGTTTGTCTGGCACTAGCGCTTCATGATCTATCCCGAGGGTCTGGAATTGATCATGCAAGGAGCATGTTATATGCTTGTTTAATCTTTTCCAATATTTTTCTTACGCTGGTCAATCGTTCTTTCACCGAACCTGTCTGGACGACCATTCGTTACAAAAATGCACTTTTCCCAATGATCACCGTAATTTCAATACTGGCCTTGCTTACAACGTTGTATTATTCCCCAATTCAGCAACTTTTCCGATTTGAAACGTTGGGTTTATCAGAGCTTTTATTGGCCTTTATTTGCTCCTTTCCTGCAGTGTTTTGGATTGAGCCGGTTAAATGGTTTAAGCGATATCTTCGTAGCAAGGCGTTAGGGTCACAGATCTGACTTTAACATCATTGTAATTTCCGACAACAGGTTCTCTTTATTCTTCTTTGCACGTTTAACAAATTTCATATCCGTCGCGGTATGACTGTCGTACTTAGCAGACCAAAGTATGATTTCTACCAGGAGCGGGGCTAAATCAATTCCTTTTTGACAAAGCTTATAAATTTGCTTCGACTTATGTTCAGGGTCGACAGTTTTCGAGACAATTCCTGCTTCCTCTAAGGCCGACAATTTATCTGCAAGTATATTTGTAGCAATCCCCTCTTCAGACTCTAAAAATTCCTTATAGTAATGCTTCCCCTTAAACATTAAATCTCTTACAATTAAAAATGTCCATCTATCCCCGAATAACTCCAATGCGAAATTTATGGGACAGTCAGACCTCCGTTTTACCTTGGCCATCTACAAAAATAAAAAAAATTTAATAACTTGCAAAAAACAAGTAGTTTCATTTATATTTGTACTTGCAAAAAACAAGTAGTTAATTGAATAGACAAAATTATGACAACATTACAAAATGAAATAACGATCAACGCCAGCGTTGAAAAATTATGGGAAATATTGGCTGATGCCAGTATCTTAGACCAATACGATCCGACAGTTAAAAAATGTACTTTGATTTCAAGTAATAAATCAGGAATAGACGCGAAACGCAAAGTTGATATGCTTGACGGGAAGAATTGGTTTGAAGAAAAAATCACCGTCTTTGAACCTTACAAAGCCTTATCGTTTCAGCTAACTGATTGTTCATTCCCTATTAAAGGTCTAAAGCATAGCTATTCCTTTGAAAAGGTAGGTACTCAGACTAAGGTCAAACAGTTGATGGAATACACCGTAAAGTTTGGACTACTGGGCAAACTTTTAGACAGCATAATGATTCGGAAGCAATCTGATCAAGGCATTAAAAAATTCTTTGCTGGATTGAAACAGTACGCTGAAAAAAACTAATTTAAGTCATGGCTTATAGTAAAAAATTAGCTGACAGAATAAGAGAGCGTTTTGCAGACCTTGAAAACGTTGAAGAAAAGGAAATGATGGGTGGATTGACTTTTATGTACAATGGCAAAATGTGTGTCGGTATTATCAAAGACGAATTGATGTGCCGTATTGACCCCTCTCTTCATGAAATGGCAGTTGAAAACCATGGTTGCCGAACAATGGACTTCACTAAACGCCCTATGATTGGCTATGTTATGATCGAAGAGGTTGCCATGAAATCAAAAAAGGACTTCAATTATTGGATTGATCTTGCATTGGATTACAACAAGAAAGCAAAATCATCTAAACGAAAGAACAAAAATCCCAGCCACTAACAGCAGCAATTTGTTTTTTTTGCGGGTTAATGCTCAGATGTGTAACATGGACTTAGGAAAAATAATCCAAGTAGCTGCAAAACGCTTCCTGATCTCCATCAATTCGCCTGCGATTCCCTTGTTCAATGCATGCTCATGAATTTCAAGTGCTGCTCACGAATTGGATTTAATATTCAGCATTAAGGTCCCATGAATGGAAAATCAACTAAAGCCAATGAACTTCTCCATGGCGTTTGATGAGGGATTTCCCCTCAAAGTCTTTGAGATGCAGTAAGCCATCCTGATCTACTGCAAGGGGAATGGCCATAAATGCTTTTTCAAAATTATCTTTGAAAGGCATCATCTTGCCAAGGCCATATAGGTTTTCATTGTATTCAATAAGTTGTAATGCCTGATCTTGAGATGTGGAAAATTGCAGGAGCATCTGCTGTCTTAGGCGAACCGCCAACTCTTCAATAGAATAACTGAGGCCCGTCTCCATGGAAAGGGAAGTAGCATTGATTCCGGTATCAACGGGAAAATGGTGAACATTGAGTCCGACCCCTATGACAGACCACTGGATGTTTGCTTCGCGCAATATATTTTCAATCAATATTCCTGCGATTTTCCGATCTCCGACGTATAGATCATTGGGCCATTTAATTTTCACCTGTTGAATTCCTGAATCCCGGATTAAGTTTAACAAAGCCAAACACGAGCATAAATGGAGGGCAAAAAGTCTTGAAATGGGCCAGTTTAGGGGACCCATGATTAAGCTACAAAGTAGGTTTTGTCCGGCCACGCTCTGCCATTTCCTGCCAAATTGTCCTTTGCCGGCTGTCTGATAGTCTGCAATGACCATAAATCCATTCTCTGGTTTGATTTTTGAGAGCATATCCATAGCCCGCACATTGGTTGAATCCATTGAGTGTTCGTAAAGGTGTGGAAAGGGAAGACGCATTATATAATTATTTAATATATAATTCTGTAATTTTTATTTAATTTTACTTTTTAATTCAAGAATTCGTTTGACAAGCACCATCACCAAGCCTAAGGCCCAATCTAAAAAAGATCAAGCCTTTCTCGACCTTATCATTGACAGCATTCAGGACATCAAAGGTAAAAACATCATTTTACTGGATCTTCGAAAGCTTCCTGATGCCCCTGCGTCCTACTTTATCATCTGCGAAGGAGATAGTAGTACGCAAATTAAAGCCATTGCTGCAAATGTGGAACGTCGTGCCAAAGAAGAAGCAGGCCAAAGGTCTCATTCAGAAGGCCAGTTGTCTTCAAAATGGGTATTGGTTGACTTTTTTGACGTAGTCGTCCATGTCTTCGATAAAGAGACACGACGTTACTACGAACTTGAGGAATTGTGGAGTGATGCTCGCATGACAGAGTATCAGAATATTTAACAGCCGCAACTTATTTGATTCCACTTCGTTTACCTAATGGAATGAGCATACACTAAATTATGGAGCAAAAACAACCATCACCAAATAGCAATCCTAAAAAACCCTCAGAAGGTTTTAATGCATACTGGATTTACGGAATAATCCTGTTGATCATCATTGGTGTGAATCTTTTTTACATGGCCTCTCCCGGAAAAGGAAATATCAATTCCGTTCGCTTTGATAATATGGCTTCAAAAGGTGACATTGAAAAAATTGAAGTGATCAATCTCAAACAAGCGTATGTATATCTGAGACCGGAAGCGATTAACCACGAAGATTATAAAGATAAATTAAGTGCAACGCAAGGTAGCAGGCCACAGTATTATTTTAATATCGGCCCTGCTGAAAAGTTTCAGGAAAAGATTGACCAGTACAATGAAAAGCTTCCCAACAAAATCAGCATCAGTTACGAAGAAAAACAAAACTGGCTTGGTCCTATACTTTCTTTTGTTATTCCATTTCTGATCATACTGGCCATCTGGATGTTCCTGATGCGTCGAGTGGGTGGTGGTGGAGCCGGACCCGGAGCGCAAATTTTCAACATTGGTAAATCTAAAGCCACTCTGTTTGAAAAAGATGAATCCACCAATATCACTTTTAAAGATGTTGCGGGATTGGATGAAGCGAAGGAAGAGGTCATGGAAATCGTAGATTTCCTTAAAAATCCTAAAAAATATACTTCACTGGGAGGAAAAATTCCAAAAGGGGTTCTCCTGGTAGGTCCTCCTGGAACGGGAAAAACCTTATTGGCTAAAGCAGTTGCCGGCGAAGCCGGAGTTCCTTTTTTCACCATTTCTGGATCTGATTTTGTTGAAATGTTTGTGGGAGTTGGAGCTTCCCGTGTCCGAGATTTATTCAGGCAGGCACGAGAAAAAGCGCCATGTATCGTTTTCATTGACGAGATCGATGCGGTAGGTAGGGCGCGTGGCCGGAATACCTTTCAGGGTGGAAACGATGAACGTGAAAACACTTTAAATCAGCTTTTGGTTGAAATGGATGGATTCAGTACTGAATCCGGAGTCATTTTAATGGCGGCCACCAACCGCCCGGATGTTTTAGACAATGCTTTATTGCGGCCAGGAAGATTTGACCGCCAAATTGGAATTGATCCACCCGATTTAAAAGGAAGAGAAGAAATATTTAAAGTTCATCTCAAACCTTTAAAACTTGCGGAAGATGTTACCCCCTCAGCCTTAGCGGAAATGACACCGGGCTTTGCGGGTGCTGAAATTGCCAATGTTTGCAATGAAGCTGCATTGGTCGCGGCACGTCGTGATAAAAAAGCGATTGACCTGGATGACTTCAATTATGCTTTGGATCGTGTCATTGGAGGATTAGAAAAGAAAAATAAACTCATTGCCCCTGAAGAAAAAGAAATTATTGCTTACCACGAGGCTGGTCATGCGATCATTGGTTGGTTTCTGCCTTACGCTTCCCCTTTAGTGAAAGTTACCATTGTACCTCGCGGTATTGGTACCCTGGGTTATGCACAGTACCTACCAAAGGAGGAATACATCACACGAACTGAAGCACTGTTGGATCGAATGTGTATGACGCTTGGCGGAAGAGCTGCTGAAAAAATTATGTTTGATAAGATTTCGACCGGTGCTCAGAGTGATTTAGACCACATTACAAAAATGGCTTACAGCATGATAAGTGTTTTTGGTATGAACGACAAAGTGGGGAACGTATCTTATTATGGCTTGTCACAAGAAGCTTTTCAACGTCCTTACAGTGATGAAACCGCCCGTATTATGGATCTCGAAGTACGTAACCTCATCGAATCACAATACGAACGTGCACAAAATCTCTTGAAAGAAAAGCGCAAGGACCTTGTCATTCTAGCTCAGGAATTATTGAGAAAAGAAGTATTGCATAAGTCTGACGTAGAACGATTGATCGGTCCGTCACCCTATCACAAAGACAAGTCAGTTGAGCCCATTCCACATAGCGGCCAACACGTAAGCGATGAAAAACCGCTTCCTGAAAAAGAGATCGAAAAAGAGGTTTAAGGTAAAGCATTCACTTTTCTCCCAACAACTGGGGGATAATATTTTTTTCCGTTCAGAAAACTGAGTTAATTTATCACGTGTTGTCCTAAAATTCTATTTCCTTTGCAACATTAATTTCAAATAAATTCATACCTATGGATATCATGCAAATGCTTCAAGGTCAAATGAGCGGTGACCTCATGCGCCAAATCAGCCAACAAATTGGAGCCCCGGAGGAACAAACCGCTACAGCCACAAACGGGATTTTTACTGCATTGCTTGGAGGACTTGCAAACAATACCAGCAACGCTCAAGGGTTAAATGCCCTATTAGGTGCTTTGGACAGAGACCATGATGGAAGTTCACTAGATGATATCATGGGTTTTGTAAGCGGAATGATGAGCGGATCCGCTTCTGGAAATCAATCTAACGGATTGGGTATTTTAGGACATATTTTAGGCGACAAGCAGGAAGCTGTTGCACAAAATGTTAGCCAAAAGTCTGGCCTGGACCTGTCACAAGTGATGAAACTTATGCCTATTCTGGCTCCCATTGTAATGTCTGTTTTAGGAAAATTGATGCGATCCAATAATCCGTCGTCTGCGGGTGCCTCTTCAGGGGGCGGTTTGATCGACCTTGCTGGCATTCTCATGGGTTCAGCTCAATCGGCACAAGGTGGTGCCTTTGGTGACTTATTGGGCAATGTATTGGGAGGCGTCTTAGGGGGAGGAAATCAGCAAAATACTCCTACTCCGGTGTCCGGAGGTGGTGGATTATTCGGAAAAATTCTCGGTACAATTTTTAAAAGATAATTTACTGCACGCTATCTCCCCGAAGTTGACGATAGCGCTTTCTTGATTCAACCGCCAGGACACTGTTGCTAAAATCAATGAATAGTTTTTCGTACAATTCTTTGGCCTTTTCAATATTTCCTAATGTTAAGTCCTGAATTCTGGCCATTTCCCATAAAGCATTATCGGCCCGAATTTCCTGGGGATGTTTTTCCAATATCCATTGATACCGTTCTAAGGCTTTATTGATTTGGTTTTGATCTTGATAAATTTTGGCCTCAAGAAACCAAACATCGTCTTCAAGAAATTTTTTCTCCAGATCGTTGAAAGCAATGCCTGATAATATCTGCAAGGCAGAATCGTGTTGATTTTGAAATAATTTTAGTTCAGCAAATGCATACTGTAACAATGATTCTCCGGTTGAATCCTGGTTGAGATTGTCCAATATGAAAACTGAAAGATCGATTGCATCGTTTGCAATCAATCGACTGGTGGCATTTTTTAAAATATCAAATTGTTCCTGTGCCCATTGAAAATCTCCGGCGAAATAAGAAAGCCTTGCATTTTTGAATCTGGCCATTTCACCCAGTTCATCTTCCTTAAAATCTTTATCCACCTGTGAATACAGCAATGTTGCTTCCCAGCGCTCACCGGTGATCAGATAATAATCTCCCAAATCTAACTTGGCTTTTGCTTTAATGTGAGGGTCGATGTTGGGATTTTTAATCAGCTCATTCAACAAAACGATGGCTTCACTTAACTTGCCAAGGTACCTGGCTTTTAATTCCGCGTACTCCACAACCAGTGGTGCGGATAAATGATTTTTCCCAAACTGGTTTAAATATTGGTTGTAATCGTTTTCCAGCTGCAATAAATCTGCTGAGGGTTGTTGTGTTTTCTCCAGGATAATTTGTCGCCTGGTGACCAACAATTGTCTGTAAGATTCGTGATAAAACGTACTTGCCGGACCTTTATCTCTTAAATAAGAAAAGCCCTCACTGGCTACCAGAAAATCATTGTCCAGATAACAGGTCATGGCGAGTTGATACACTCGGTTTCCATTCTCATTCAATTGTCGGTCAAGTGCTTTAGCTTGTCGCATGGCTGCCGGATAGTTTTTCAATTGAACAAATGACCACAACAGCAATTCGGGATATTCCAGAACATCTGGATTGGCTTCCATCTTTTCATACAATTGAGATTGCAATTCCTGGTATTCATTCTCTTTAAAATAAGCAACAATAAGACTTTGTACATATTGAAGTTGAACTGTCTTTTGAGGAATCCCTTCCAGGTAGTACCTGATCATTTTCTGATAATCCCCTTTCCGACGGTACAAATCTGCGAGGTTGTAAGTAAAATGAGCCTTGGGAACGGAGATCTTCTCACCTGTTTCATAAACCTGGATCGCTAGATCAAAACGATTGATTTGTTGAAAGGCATTTGCCAGTTTATGGATTCCATTGACATCTGTTGGTGTCTTTGACGCACCAAGCTCATATTGTTTTTCTGCCTTTTGAGTTTGATTGAGCTGCAAGAGCAGATTTCCATAATAAACATGCAACAACCCTTCTTTTGGCCTTTTCTTAAGTTCTTGCTTTAACAAATCCTCACTTTCTTCGAATTTTTTAAGCGCCAACAAGCAGTTAAAGTATTTTTCGAAAAAGGCAGAATTGGAAGGAAATTTCTGAGCCAGGTCCCGGAACAGTATTGATGCTTTTTCAAATTCTCCATTCCGCATATACTCTTCAGCCAACCTGGAATCTTGTGCACACAGACTCCCCGCTAAAATCAATATCAAATAAAGAAGACGTTTCATAGTTAATCAATGGCTGAAATGTGTAAAAAGAAACTGGTTGCAATACTTTTTCTATAACGGAAACTCCCCACCATTATTCTACAATGACCGCCTGGTAAAAATAAATCAGATTCTAGCGAGTAGAGCCTCATTAAGTGAACCAGAGAGTGATGGAGGTTCATCGACATACTGTGAAATTTAATTCAACCATAAAATAATCCTTTGGGGAGATGGGTGACAATGAAAAAATGCTTTGAAGTAACCTAATCCTGATCTTACAAGTCATCTTTCAAACTACTGCACAAATGGTCAAAAAAGAAACTAACAATTGTTAGTATGGAATAAAAAATTGCTTCATGCCTAATTTCAATCCATCGATTGTGTGTTTTTGTTAAAACAACAAATCAGTGGATCAAATTGAACGAACTCTATTAGCTTACGGACCTATTGCTTCTTAGGTTCGAGTTTCATCATTACTTTTCCAAACAAATCTTCGCTTTCCGGAAAATACAAAAGGCCGATAGAGCTGTCAAAAATGAACAAATACTTATTTTCATCCCCAATTTCCTTTATGGCTTTATTGATTTTCTCCAAAATGGGCTGTATCAATTCCTGTCTTTTTTTATCCAGGGAGGACCGCATAGACTGCCTATAATTGGCAATGGCATTTTGGTCAACTTCCAGTTCGGACTCCTTAGTTTTTTGTTGGTTGGCCGTCATGTTTCCTTTCTTGGCTTCATCCTGATAGGCCTTGAGTTTTAATTGAAAACTGGCCACCATTTCGTCTCCTGTCTTAGCCAGCGTCTGTTCGTATTGTCTAAGGGTTTTACTGGCCACCTTTGCTTCTTCCAGCGAATCTATAAGATGTACAGAATGGATATGACCTACCTTTTGCGCCTGTACAGACAAAGTGCATAACAATATACCCACACAGAAAATCAGTGTTTTTCTCATCGTCAGTTCGGTATTTCTTTTAGTCTTACTGGTTGTCTGTATCTATACTTTTACGTTCTGCATCGCGTATGCCTTCGCGTATTTCATTAGATATGTTGTTTTTGGCTTTATTAAACTCCCGGATGCCTGTTCCAAGACCACGCATCAGTTCCGGAATTTTTTTGCCACCAAACATCAGTAACACAATGAGCAGTATGACAATGACCTCGGTGGTTCCCAGGTTTCCCAATAGTAATAGTTTCATATTTATTAAATTAAGGTTCAAAGTTATTTCTTTAATCCAATTTCACGCAGCCTCTCATCCAAATATTCTCCGGCTGTAACCGGCGGATAATTGGGCTGATGTCCGGCAGGAACACAAGATTCCAGGCAGCTCAGGTCCATCTGGCTGCGGGGGTGCAAGAAAAACGGGATAGACAATCTCGGAACATGCCACAACTCACGTGGAGGATTGACTACCCGATGGGTTGTGGAAATGAGGTAATTATTCGTTAACCTTTGGAGCATATCCCCTACATTCACCACGATTTCCTGATTGTTTGGAATGGCATCCTTCCATTCTCCGTTTTTTGTCAAAACCTGCAATCCACCGGCAGATGCTCCCACCAACAGAGTGATCAAATTGATGTCTTCATGCTGTTCTGAACGAATGGCAGATTCCGGCTCCTCAATAATAGGAGGATAGTGAATAGCCCTTAAAATTGAATTACCGTTTAAAATCTTTGGATTGAAATAGTCGACATCCAGGCCGAGGTGTAGAGCAATGGCCTCTAATAGTCTGGCACCGCTTTGCTCAAAGGCTTTATACAGGGCTCTGCCGAATTGGCTAAAATCAGCCACTTCCTCCACGAATACGTTATGCGGATACTCTTGACGGATGGGATCATCACCTTCAACTTCCTGCCCAATCTGAAAAAACTCTTTAAGGTCTCCAAACTTAGATTGCTTAGCATGTTCTTTACCAAAAGAGGTGTATCCCCTTTGTCCGGCGAGTCCAGGTATTTCATACTTTCTTTTGGTCGCTTCAGGCAATGAAAAAAAAGCTTTAGAAGCCCGATAAAAGCCGTCTACCAGGTCGTTCGGAATTCCATGATTGATCACCCCAACAAATCCAATGTTGTGAAATGCTGAGCCCAGATCTTCGACAAATGCCTTTTTATCCATTGCGTCACCCGCAACAAAACGGTTGAGGTCAACTATAGGTATAACGCGTTCAGCCATATATTTTTTCAAATGGGAATGCAAAAATCAAACCAACCCTAATATAACACCTTTGACTGGTCATTCGTTCCGGGGTTTAAAACGCGCCTGTTTGAGAAATTCTTGTGATTCCATGGGTTCCAAAAGGCTGCTCAAGGATTGTTCGGGGTGATTTTGCATATATGACTTTACCAACTCATAACCTATATAAACACCGGTTCTGCCGGGTGCTTCTGTGGGCATTCCAGGGGCATTTGGACTCGGATTGATGTATTTAGAAATTCTGATCATTTCTGAGGAATACAACAATTTCTGTGAAAGAAAATAACTCCAGATTTCAACTTTGTTCTTTTTACACCAATCCAACTGTTTTGGAGTGAACTCAAATCTCGCTGTGTCGGAAATTTCTGGCAATAAATGTTCGAGGATATACATTTTTTTGCCCCTTTGAATGATGTAATCCAGTAACTGCTCGCCGGGGTTTACCGGTATTTTATCTTCCAGCCAGGCATCCCAGGTTTTGGTCAGTATGTGGTCAGCATTAAACGTTCTGGTCAGGTAATCAGAAAAAACAGGATTTTCAGGATCTACCATCTTGTATTGAAATTCGGGGCCAGCAAAAAACTCTAAACTTATGCCTAGTGCATCTTGTCCGGGATGCTCTTCAAAAATAAAATTTGCATAGGTAAAACCAGAATACAAGGTATAAAAAGTGGGAACTTGCATTTCTTTGAAGTAAAACTGAAAATATTGGGTCGATTTAGCCAGTTGGTCTTTTAATTCAGCCTCATTAGGCAATGTCGATTCCGCGGTTTGCATTGCTTTTTGCAAGACCGGATCCCAAAGTATTTGAAAGAATTCACTTTTTGATGCATTCGGCAAACTGTCGAGGGAATAAGGTAACAAGAGGATCTGTTTAAAATAGAGGTCACAAAAGACCGGGTGCTCTTTACAAAACTGCTGAAGATTCATGATCAGTGCAGGAGTATCCTTTGAATGCAAGACCTGGTCAAAACGAAACCAGTTCAATTTTTCAGGCAGGTGGTTGATGTCCGGCTTTCCCTGATTGGGTTGACAAGCCATATAGACTAAGCAAACAAATAACCATCCTTTCGAAATCGCATACTTTTTAGTGGTTTTCATCTAAACTTTTAGCATTTGAACCGGGAAAATAATGCATTTAATTTTTTCATGAACCTGATCATTGAGTTTACTTTGAGATTTCATTGATTAGCTATTTTCCCAATTTATCATAGCTTTACCTTGTCGTTTAATTGCAGAACATCAAAAACGAAAGCATGAAGCAAATATTGCTTATGACATTCTGTGTAATCGGTATTGCCGGACGGGCACAGAACATCCAATTGAATGTCATGACTGGACCTTCCATCACCTGGATGAGGGCAAATAAAAACATCATTGAAAACAGCGGAAATAAAATTTCTTATAAAGCACATCTGGTGGTTGAGTACTGGATGACAGAACGCTATGCCCTGACAGGTGGGATCGGGTTTTCATTGTTCAATGGGGGTGCGCTTGAATACAAAAAAGGTGGAGACTTGCTCAAGGAAGTTGAATTAAGTGATTCGATCTATCATCATTTAGCGCCTCAATCAAGAATTGATTATAAAATAAATTTTTTGGATTTTCCGGTTGGGCTTAAAATAAGAACGGGTGAATATCGCGGTTACCGGCTTTATTTGCATGCTCCCGAAATAATTTTTGGCATTCGAACCAAAGCCAGGGGTAAAATCACCTCTTTGGGCTTGCCCTATACCGAAGATGAGGACATTCGGGATGCCATTTCCTTTTTAAACTTGTTTTATGGGATCCAAATAGGATTAGAAAAAAACCTCTCTGAAGATTTGTCATTGGTGTTTGGCGTGCGCTTCATTCAATCATTTTCTGATATTACCAAAGATTCAGGAACATATGATGACGGGACCAAGGAAAACTCAAAAGGTATTCTTACGGGTCTTGATTTTAGAGTAGGAATTACATTTTAATACATGGTTCAATTTGATATGGATCGTTTTATCCAGCAGGCCCTGGAGGAAGATATTCAACAAGGTGACGTCACCTCATTGGCTTGCGTCCCAGCCTTACAACGCTCAGAAGCCATATTAAAAATAAAAGAGGATGGCATTTTGGCTGGTGTTGAGTGCGCCCGTAAAATTTTTTTCCATGTCGACCCTGAACATGATTTTACCCTTTTCCTTCCGGATGGACATTTTGTTCATGAAGGAGAAATTGCCTTCAAAGTGACAGCAAATACCCGGGCTTTATTGAAAAGTGAGCGGTTGGTCCTGAACCTCATGCAACGGATGAGTGCAATTGCAACTCTGGCCAATCGTTTTCATGCTGAAGTTGAAGATCTGCCAGTGGTTCTTTTGGACACCCGAAAAACCACTCCGTTAAACCGATATTTTGAAAAATGGGCCGTTCGCTTGGGAGGTTGCTCGAATTATCGCTATGGATTGTTTGACCGCTTTATGATCAAAGACAATCATATTGAAGCCTGTGGAGGTGTAAAGGAAGCCATTTTGGCGGTAAAACGATATGCAGCCGCTCATCAGCTCCAACATCTTGAGCTAACTGTTGAAGTTCGCAATCTGGTAGAATTAGAAGAAGTACTTGAAACGGGTCAGGTCCATCAAATCATGATGGATAATTTCGAATTGGATTTATTGAAGGAAGGAGTGTCCATGGTAAACCATCGCTTTAAAACCGAAGCTTCCGGGGGAGTAAGCCTTGAATCCGTTAGAAAAATCGCACTCTCGGGAGTTGATTATATTTCCATCGGAGCCATGACACACAGTGCCGGAAGCCTCGATCTCAGTCTGAAGATACAAGTTCATCAGGCAGGATAAGTTGCCAACAACAAAACGACCAATAATACAGTCATGATGGTTACCAACCAAAACCTGACGTCCTTGTACAAAACAGCTGGGGCCTGATTTGTCTTCATACGCTTTCAGAGATTTATTAAGAATAAAATAGTTTTATCCAAATCGTTAAATGGATTTATCCCGGTAAGGTGAATCACCGGCATGAATTGTCTTTCTTTTATATCGGTGGAACTTTCTGAATGGGACCTGCTAATTGATTTCAAAAACTATACCATAGCGATTTGGAATAATATGTCCCATTTTTCAGTGAATGAACGCCTCATATTACGACGGATGTATATGTCATGCTTTTGATTTTGATAAAAATAGCCGCTTTTTGTAGTTCCATGTATGATATAAAGTTTGAATATCCTATTTGGAAGCGCATGTGAAAACCACTATTATTGCCTTTGCAATATAAAATCAGGATCGCATGAAAAGAATTGTAAGTTTGAATACCAATGGTCTTCGCGCTGCAATAACAAAAGGCTTTAGAGAATGGATAGTCGCCCATCCATTTGACATCATTTGTATTCAGGAAACCAAAATGGATGCTTCACATGCGAATCAGGATATGTTTCGGGATGAAGGCTACCATTCTTATTGGCACTGTGCTATAAAGAAAGGTTATAGCGGCGTTCTTGTGCTTTCCCGAGAAATTCCGGATAAGGTGACGATGGGATTTGGAATACCATTGTACGACGCTGAAGGAAGATTGTTAATGTTAGAATATCCATCGTTTATTCTCTGCAATAGTTATTTTCCATCCGGATCATCTGGTGAAGATCGCCATGCTTTTAAAATGAAATTTTTAGAAGATGTATATCCATTTTTTGAAAAGCTCACCCACTCGGGTAAACCCGTCATTGTAGTAGGTGATTACAACATTGTACATCAAGATCTTGACATCCATAATCCGGAACGAAAAGACAACCCCAGTGGTTTCAGGCCCGAAGAACGTGCCTGGTTGGACAAGTGGTATAAAAACTTGTTTAAAGACAGTTTTCGATTGGTGTATCCTGAAAAAATTGAGTACAGTTGGTGGAGTTTTCGTGCCGGGTCATATGGAAAAAACAAAGGCTGGAGAATCGATTATCAATCAGTGACACCGGACCTGAGTAAAAAGGTCAAAGATTTTATCCATCATCGAGAACAAAGGTTTTCTGATCATTGTCCTATCGAAGGATTTTATGAACTCTAAAGCGGGCCATTCCTCTTTCTGATCCACAAATTAAAAAATACAAGTCTTCCTGATGGGTAAAAAATAAATCGAATTATCCATCTCAAGGTTGACTTAATGTACGACCTGGCTAGCTCCTCAAATTAGCAAACGGTAGTCCTGTGCATGATCAATCTATGATCTACTCGGTTATGCTAAGTTTAATATCATGATTCACCATGATCCCATACAGGGCAATCTCCGGAACTACTTTTTAAGAGCTTCCATGAACATTATCAAATCTGGTTTGTCTCTAAACAAAATAGAAGAAAATGGCGGTCAATCCAAAAGTTCATAATACCCTACTGGTCTATACCGAGCAAACGCCCAATCCTGAATCGTTGAAATACGTTACCAACCAATTGTTGCATAAGGGCATTGCAGATTTTAAAACACCCGAATTGGCTGAACGATGGTCTCCTCTGGCGGATTCCCTGTTTAAAAAAGAATATGTACAAGCCGTTTACATCTCCAATAATTTCGTAACCATCACCAAAAAACCTGATTACGATTGGCATGAAATCATGATTCCTGCCAAAGAATATCTGAAATCCTTAATAGAATCCGGGATTACCATCGTTTCAGAAGAATTTGAAGGCTTCCAACAACAACAGCGCACCGAGGAATTGGCAGAACAATATGAAGGAAAAGATGCAGAAATCGTGCAGCGTATCCGTGAAATGATTCAAACTTACGTGAAACCTGCTGTGGAAATGGATGGAGGAAATATTGAATTTAAACACTACAAAAATGGTATTGTGACGGTCATGATGCAAGGATCTTGCAGCGGCTGTCCTTCCTCTACGGTAACGTTGAAAGCAGGAATAGAAGGCTTGTTAAAGCGCATGGTACCCGAAGTTCAGGAAGTTGTAGCAGAGGCTGAATGATGTTCCGGTCATTCATCCGAATCAACCAATGTACCGTAATCAATTAACAATTCCTCTCCGGCAATAATTTCCCGCAAACTCATAAAATAAGCACCTTCATCCACCGAAACAATATTGGGTTGATCGCTGTGATTGAGAAACAACGAAAGATCCATAACTTGAAATCCTTGTGCCGGCACAAAATAGTGGGTCTCATCAAACAGACAGTAAGTCTCAATCAGTTTTCTTGCATGAGGCGGTAAGTGCTCAACCTCCGAGAAATCTAACCGGTGCCATTCACCTGGTTCAGTGGAAAACATTTCTGTACAATCCTTTGGTATATTCCTCAATGCAAAAACGCCTACCCCATGAATTCCGGAAGGTTTTAAACAAACATAATGTTGCTCAATGAGTGAATGCAGCAATTGGTCTTTAGTCATACTCATTATCGATTATTGATTCGTCATTTCTTTTTTGGATGAAATAAATTTTTTGTATTGATAGCAGGCGTCCAGAAAAAACTTATTGGTCCAGTTGACCATGCGCCCGGGAAAGTATGGGCCCCAGAAAGGTTTAGATGCCGTAAATCCTCCTGAAAATCCTCGCAACCCAGAACGAATCTGCCAGCTCATCAATTGGTTTAACAACAGCATCGCGGATTCTTCAAAAGCCTGCCCGGGGAACCCATGGGACATTTTTAACAAGAGCGATACCATTTGTGCCTGACCCGTTGTACAGGAAAAGCTATCGTCCGGCTTTCCGGAAGGATCGTAGCACCCTGGTAATTTATGGTAGGCTAACACTCGTTCGCTGATGGGATAAATATTTTGCAATACAAGTCTCATCAATTCATCATTTCCTGAAATCAATGAGAGTTCAAAAAATCCTTCCAGTGCGTAAGCTAGGCTATGGCTGTATACGGATTTTCCAGGAAAAAATCCACTGCTTCGCGTTAGTTCCGGAAATGAAAGTTCCATTAACCTGCTTAAAGTCTTATCCATTATACTCGCATGCGAGGATTCACAATAATGAATGTCTACATACTGTAAAGGCCATAAAGCCCTGGCATAATAAGCTGAGTAAAATCCGTGTACGTACAAGCCTTGAGACCAGCTACCGTTCCGGTCAATGTTATTGTACATCCAGGTGCATGCGCGTTGTAAGCTTATCCTATAGCGTTCGTCACCGGAATAACGGTACAAAACATCCAGGCCAGTCAGAATTTGGGCGGTGTTGAAAACACTTGGCGTGGTTCTTTCCAATCCACTGAAATAATAACCATCAGAATGTTGTTGATTCAACAACCAATTGCCGGCTTCGTGAGCAATTCTCGCTTGCACTTCTGGAAAAATGGGGTTGAACTGTAAGAGGTTTTCAATCAAATATCCAGTGGTTTCAGCATAAGATGGTTTCCAGGCCCAGGCATCTGGAAGAAAAATGTTTCTGCTGTGCGGGCAACCGCCATCCTTGGATCGCGAAAAAGCATAAATCAACCACTCCATAGAGCGCAGTTCAGCTCTCAACAAATCGGCATGATTTATCTCTTCCATATTCGCTATATCGCCAACTTCATTAAATGCCCATCGAATTTAATCAATCCATGCTGATCTCTTCCGACAGGAAGCACTACTCTTCCAATAAAATATCCAACTATTTAAAATTCAATTATGGAAATGTGCCACAAATATGCCGGTATTAGATTAAACAGTTGTAATTAATTACCCCAATAATTTCAAACCACCCACCGTGACCCGATATGAAACCCAATCCGGAGAATTCCTCCACTGAAATTACGTCAAACGAAGAACTGGGTCAGGATATCCTATAAAATCCATTGGGATACCTACATTCATCATTCACAATTTGTACACAGGCTTTGGTCAACATTGTGCAATTTTGCATCCATGGCAATATTGTCTAAGCATGTGACGTATTTGGCTCCTCTTTCGGGGGATTACGCAAAACATTTTCTGCCAAAACTTTATCGTTTGCAGGGCAATCGCTTAAGCTGTATCTTAATTGTTGAAAATCCATACTTATCCTTTCCAAAGCAAGGGGACCTATGGCTTCGTTTTTTTGCTTTATTGATCGCGTTCAAACAAAAATGGGCCATATTCATTGCTGGAATGTACTGGAAAATTTATTGCAAGAATTTAAACATCCGGCTTTTGATTAGCCAGTCGGATCAAGTGGAGGCCTGGAATGAATTTATAGGACAAACAGATTTATTGCTCGTCAGTGGTATCCGAACCATTCTTCCCGAATCATTGTTAAAACGAGTAAACAATTTTTCCATAAACTTTCACTACGGACCTTTACCACAATACCGTGGTACCTTTCCCGTTTTTTGGCAAAAAGTCAATTCTGTAGAATCCTATGGATATTGCTTTCATGTAATAAACAAGACCATTGACACCGGCCCAATATTATTGCAAAACAGTTTGCGTATGCCTGAGCAGCTCCGTGTACCTGCGATATGTCAACGACTGATCTGTCACGCGAGTTTACATCTCCATCGTCTGTTAGACGACTCTTTGGTCCCTATCCCACAAAATGAATCGGCAGCTAAATATTACTCTTTAAAAGATTTTGAACAATTTATTCGGATTTCAAACCGAAGCGCACCCACCGATTGGATAAACAAAACCCACATGGAGCAACGACTGATTCTCAATGATCAATACTTGTTACATACCGGATCAAATTTCGTACGGCAACAATCAACCGGTATTTTCAGAAAAGGACTTCATGTATTTATTGTGCAGTCCGGTTACTGCATTCCACTGAAAAGAGTGAATTACCTTCCTCCGATTCTTTATTTTTGGACTTTAAAAAAATTACTTGGTCACCACAAATAAAATTCATCATAGCGGTCATTCTTTGAATCAAATGTTTCGGTGGCAACTCATGTCATCGGTTTATCTTACTGCTCTACAATTGGTGGTCATGGTCTACCTGGGTAAATTATTGGGGTATCAGCAATTGGGTGTATATGCTGTTTTCCAAATTATTTTCCGTCTTGCCCTGGCCTTACTAGAGCCTGGAATGTTTGTCAGTGCCATACAGAGAATTGAACTTACCCCAAGAATATTAGGGCGTTTAACTCGGTTGCAATTTTTCACCGGTCTGGCTGGGATTGTCCTCATTGCTTCATTTTATGTGATTGAAAGTAAGTATTGGTACGAGAACTCTTTCGTTGCCATTATGGCTTTGCTCCTCTTTGGAACCATTGCTGTAGGATCCAGGTACACGAGCATGTTGACGCGCATGCTACGACAACGAGAGTTAGGCATTGCACAAATTAGTGGTGCTACTGTAGAGTTCATAGTTATTCTTAGTTTGCTCCGGACATTTGAGCCATTGTCAATCTTCACGGTTGCATTGTTCATTCGATTCTTTATTTACTACCTGATGGCCTATGGATATTATCATCGGATAAAGACATCCTGTTTCACCATTTCTAACCATGAAATAAATGATGAAAAAGACCACATCC